>Ga0302186_10001204_pt1 | contig 22035 bp, 19 predicted proteins | sample II_Bog_E1_2_FD_198782 | JGI IMG/M metagenome (GOLD analysis project Ga0302186, IMG submission 198782) | Peat permafrost microbial communities from Stordalen Mire near Abisko, Sweden - II_Bog_E1_1 | ecosystem: Environmental > Terrestrial > Soil > Wetlands > Peat | place: Sweden: Abisko...
GTCCAATTTATATATTACAATTTAATTGTTCTGAATGATGTTGAGAAACAAATGGTTACCTTTTTCAAACTCATATTACTCCGAATTTCATTGATAGAAAATCAGACAATATTGATCTTTTTCGAGTATTTGCTGCATTAGAAATAGTAGAAAAGGAGGAGGAGAAATCTATTAAAATTCGATTTAGTCTCATCTTGCTTTATCCGAGCTTTTGAAAATATACATTCATCAAATCCAATTTTTTAATTTTTCTATTTATATTGCCAATGGTGGGACTTATTGAGTTAATTTTTTGTCTTTTGATTCTGTATGAAAACCTGAACTAATTGAATTGAGGAAGAAGTCTAAAATATTCACTTCTTTCATTTGAAGAAAATTCAAAGGAATTATAAAGAAAAATCTCCTTCTCCGCCTCAAGAATTATTATAGGGACCAACTCTAATATATTGTTTAGCGAATCCAGAATTATAAAGTTAAAGTTATTTGAAATTCAGAGGTCTTTGACTCAATCAAATCAATTACAATATAGTTATTTATACTATAATTTAGCAGCAAAACAATTTATTTATTTCGGCTATAATAAGATTAAGAATAAATATTTTTGGAATTTATCTAATATATCTTTGATATGAGCAATTATAACTTTTTTTACAACGCTAATAAATTAACGCTTTTCTGTTGGATAATTTAAAATTGCTATTTATAGTTGGTGACATTATCCATCTTTATATTAATTTTAAAGTCATGAAATTAAAGTTGATTTTACTGGCTGTCCTCCTCATGCTAATCGATTGCTCAAATCCGCACAATCATAAAAATAATTTTGTATTTACGCTGGTAACTGGGCTGTTCAGGTCACCGACTTTCGCATTGCAAACTCAACTTAATTACTTGAAACGCATGGCGGCCTCGCCCTTTAATCTCATGATTGTCGTTTAAAATGATCTTCTTGATTCAGTGTCAAAGTAAATCAGTCAAAGCAGTCAGATTATGATCTTGAACTGTACAAAGTAAGCACTTGGTGAAAGTTGGCTTCAAATATATAGCAGCCTTTGGAATAAAACTTCACCAATTGGTGAAGCAAACCTATTGAGATATAATCGGCTCTTGTGGCTAAATTTTGCCCATCAGTATGACTCTTTTAATACTGATGAGTTTATATGGGTATAGTTAGAGTATTATCCGCAATTTGAAGAAATATTAACGATTAAAAATATGAAGTTTATTCACAAGGAATTCAAACATCATTTTTTCTTTCTTTCATAAACTTATAACTCATCCATTCATAGCTACCCCGGGGCAGAGGACACTTATTTCAACACTTCTTTGAGCTCTTACGTTGGCAAAAGATTCTTTGGAGGCCGAAAGGAATCTATAGAAACTATTTCTATTATGTACGAGGATATTTTGAAAGTGGCACTATTGTATGATAAAAAAATGTGGTCAGAAGAAGCACTATATAGTCAACTGGCATATCGAGCGCCTTTTCTCATCAGCTACCTCACGATTCCTTCACTTCATTAAGAAGTTTAATTAAGCAGATTGAAAGATCCATCCCCATTAATTCAGTAATCCTAAATATAGAATCGATTATTGCAAAGAGGGTAGCCTTAAAAAGGGATTTCATCATTCATTTTCTAGTACCAATCTTCTTCGATAAATTTTTATATGAGTATTGAAGTATTTGTGAAAATAGGATTACTTATAGTGGGAGTGCTAATCTTATATTAGATTTATGGAATCCTTCAACTCTTAAGAATAAAAAAATCTCGTTTGCAGCATTACTCAGTTGTAAGTCATACGGAAACTATGTAATAATAAGTGTCTACTGATTGATAGTTTGTATATTTGAATTGCTATTTTTTAATTTATTTATCAGGCCAACAATAGAATTATAAATCATTTATCGCCTCAATTATGTGATTATCAATTTATTTGTGTTGATCTTAATAATTTTTAGATATTCATATTTTATATCTTTTTTAATGAAGCCATTGATCATTATATTTGTATGGCTGTTGGTAATTGCAGTTAAATCCACTGGCAATCGCAAGCCTGTGATGACCTTCGTAACAGGACTGTGGAATGTCGGTCGCGATAATTTGGGGTCAAAATTTGCTCGATCTTTCGACTACTATCTCGCTTTCTATAAAGAATTGCTTCAGACTGATGCCAACCTAATTGCATTCGGAGATGAACAGCTGAAATAGTTTACATCCAAAAATCGCAATAAACCAAATACTGTCTTCATCCAAAAAACTTTACCTGACTTTGAGAAGATTTGGTATACTGCTAAAATAGAAGGGATCATCAATGAAGTTCAGAAGGATTCAGAGTGGAGTTTTTATAAAACACTGCCTCAGTTCGGCCTAAAGATGTACAATCCAGTCGTAATGTCAAAATTAATTCTTCTAAAATAGGCTTACTAAAAAGATATTTTTAATTCAGATTATTTTATGTGGGTTGACGGTGGTATTACTCATGCTATTGATATGAAAATACTCTATACTTAAGTATTCGAAAAAATAACATCCTACTATTAAATTGATTGGTTTTTGCAAGCGAGTGACACATTCTTTTTCAAGCCTTTAGAGTATGGATTTAAGAGATAGGGAGATCAATATAAGATAGAGACAGACTTTAAAGTGCTGGAAACACCTGTGTGGGCCAATTGGATGGGAGGAAGAGCCGAGGCTATCTCCACAGTCTTTTCTATTTATGAAAATTTTCTTCGAATTACTTTTTAAAATAAAGATATGTGCACTGACTAAAGCGTCTTCACCCTAATGCTTGAAAGATATCCTTATATACTAACAAAATTAAATCACTTTTAGACCAAAGTCTATGAAAATTTCTAAGCGCATATACCAAGCTATCATAAGATTGATTAACAAAGACTTTTTAACGTTGCATAGATCGTTCACCCTATTTTGTATAGGTCTTCAGTTCATGAAAAGCCTTTGATGATAACTAAAAAAACGACCGAAGATGTCTCAGCTTACTAATCTTTATTTAAAGTTCATAGAAATACTCTGTATTTTCGATTGATAATGATGGGCATAATAACTACTGTTTACCTCACCCTAAAAACAACCTATTTTCAGAATTAGCTCAAATATTATAAAGGAGAACTTGTTGCAAGCGAATAATAATGATTATTGCCATACTTTCATTATTGATAGCTTATATTGTTTTAAGATAGAAAGGATCATTTCAATTGTTTGCCAATTAAAATATTATAAATAACTTATGTGGATAAAGATTGTGTCATTGGTCTTTCTAGTATATCTTTGCACTTGTAAAGTTTAACAGCCACTTTATACCGAAGATATCGAGCTCTTCAAGAAAGATAAGCCGAATGCAAGGTTAGAACTACTTGTTGGATGCTGGCTGATGATTCGATAACATACAAATTCCACGAGCTAAGTTTATAAAATGCATTTAATCAAAACATGTCTTAAAAGGATTACTAGAAAAGATAGCGTTCTTAAAATTACTGAACTTATAGGCAAAAACATGGAAAAGCCCAAAACTTTTGCTGAAGTTGTACCAGGAGAGTAAATTCCTGCTGAAGATGGAAGTGGTTATGCGATCACACTCAGTGATTTTGACAATCATCTTTTGAACATGATAAAGGTATTGGTTTCTAATTTAGAATTACTAGGCTGATCTCGAAAGTGTAAAGGGCAAATAGGGCGAATCCATAAAGCAAAAAATTGACTAATAGTTAAAGAAGCGAACAAAATACTATTTTGGAATAATTCCAGCCAATAATTTTACACATATGATCATGCTGATTTCGATAGCTTTACTGATAGTAACAATGTGCACGTGTTGGAAATACTATAACAACAGAGCTCAAAAATCATAAGAAAAAGAAAGCAACTCCTATTTCAAAAAGAATAAAGGGACTTTTACTAAATCTCCCATTAAAAATAAGAAAAATTGATTTATTAGCAATGTTTAATCTATAATATCAAAATACATGGAACAAAAGATAAGGATTGGGTTTAAAAAATAAAATCATCTTGATAATTCGATAAGTGCTTCCATTTTTGTAATAAATAATTTAAATTTCAGAATTTAAATCTGTTACTTTTAGGTACTTTACTCAAATTGATTGCGATAAACGCAGGTGGTTTATTAGCGACTACAATTTGTTCTTTCATCTTTATTCTTACAGAGGACTTTATTCTTTTATATTAATTAAAACTCCCGAAGAATGTTCGACGTCATAAATTTTAAGCAAATAAATTTCCCACAAGGATATGAAAATAATGCATTCAACTTTTTGACTGAGAAATATAAGCAGGATGAAAAGGACATGAAGGAGAAAAACGAGATGACCCTATGCCAGAAATAAAATGAATTAAAAAATTAAGTCACTGATTTGCAGGCTTTTAAGTGGAAGAATTCAGTTAGGCAAACAACCTAGTACATCTCATGCTTTGAACTTATTAACCTGCCTCCATAACTGCAAAATGTAACCATCTAGAATTTGAACAAAATAGAATTTCCTGTGCTAGCTTGCCCCATTCATATGCTGCAGGAATATGCTCTTGCCATCATTAACGCTTCAATTGAGCGTAGAAGTATAGGCCAATTATTCAACCTACGTAGTCTTCTGCAGAATTTGGCGGAAAATTATAACATAAACGCCTATCATAATTTTTCGCATGCTTTCTCTGTCCTGCTGGTACCATAACTGCTATTCAGTTATTATTTCAATCTTACAACCGAAGTAGCGTACTGCAAAACAGTTTTAGTTAGAAACACTGGTTCTACATATTTATAGCAGCTCTTGCACATGACCTCAACCATCCAGGCACGATTAACGCATTCGAAGTCAAACGTAAAAGCGCTATCGCTTTGGAATATAAAAATGAGTCAGTGCTGGAGAATATGCATATCACACATTTATGGACTCTCATTAAAAGAAAGAAAGAAATCAATTTCCTTTAGGGATTAAATATCATTGAAACATAGGAAATCCGTAAACTGATAACTCGTTTGATCCTGGCTACTGATGTCTCAAAACATTTTCGCGGTCTTGATACTCTAAGGAAGATACTCAAGTCTCATCTGCCTATTGTAGAAGAGACTTCATATGTAAAGTACATGTTATTTAGCTCGTATTGGAGCAATTATTTCACGGATGTGACATAGGCAATCCATGTCTGGATTTTCAAAGCTATATGAACTGGGGTGCGCTAGTGACCTACTAATTTGATCATGTTGCCAAAATGGAAAAAGCTTTGGATTTAGAAGTGACTAGTTTTATGAAATATGAAGGTGTAAGCAAATATTATGAAATGCAGAAAGGCTTTTGTGTAAATTTAGTGCTACCACTGTGGACTCAAATTTGCCTATTGTTGCCGGGACTCGAATAGCTCAAGCACAATATTTAGCAAAATATCAAATAGCTCGATAACAAAAAGAAAGGGAATTAATGATCCCTTATTACCCATTTTACCTTACTTATTTGTATCATTATGAATGTCATTAAATAATACATATTGATCGCAAACAGTCAGTTCGCTTCCTTCCGTAATGAGGATAGGTTAAGATCAAGTTTTGGATAAACTACTCGAGGCACTTTATATGCTTTTTCATCCATAGGAGCTTCGATAGTATAGTGACTAAAATTCAATGATTGAGTGGTTTATCCCTCTTTGAGCGAGGGCATTGTGACTTCGGCTTGATAGCTCATATAATTTTGGGGTCGACATTCTTTGTTGTTCTTTTTAATGATGGTTGCACTCAATTTAATTAGGTCGATTCTCTCTTGATCTAGGTACTTTGCCTTGTTTTCTTTTTTATTATCGGGTGCGGTTAGTTATTTGGTATTAGTGCATCCCATTATCACTATTAAATTGTGAAATAATTTATAGGTATTTGGTTTCCGCAACATGAAGTAATTTTAGTATGAAAATTTAAATAACTATCTGAAGGGCAAATAAATCCGTGTAAATGGTAATTACCTAAATCTCAATTATTAATCCAGTCATCTTTAAAATAAATCTCTTATATATAGATGGAGGGAATGAACTTGCAGACATTGTTTCAACTGCTGCAAAAGAAGGATGAGAAGAAGGGTTAAATGGACTAGTATCCTTTTTAAGGAGAGAAATAAATAAACAGTGTCAAGTTTAACTTCATTTAGTCCAACTCATTGTGGACAATAATACAAAATAATTCGAACTTTGATTCATCCAAAATACTTTTACTCTACCCCTCTCTGGAAGGATTGTGTGAAGGCCATTAAAAGAGATCGGTCTGTGCCAAATTGGTTAGTCATGGTGAATTAAGTAATTCTTTCATTATCAAGTTGTTGAATGTTACAATTGCCGACAGGATTCAAGCTGCATTATTTGTTATTAGTGTTACAAAAATGGAAATCATGAAAATCATAAGGTCATCTTTAAGAAAGCTTTCGGAGGATGCTGTGATTGCGGAGATGGTGAGGCTTGGAAAGAAGAGGGATTCTGCAAAGATCACAGCGGAGAAGCGATAGACTCTCCAATCTAAGAACATATTGTTGATCAATTCTGCCGTATTATGCAAGACCTGTTTTATATTTTTTATCGGTTAAAACTGAATCACGAAAAAGGAGAGAAGATATATTTTACCGCTCTGATCGACTTAATCAAAGTAATAATTGAAAAAGGTGTGAAGGGAATAAAGCTGTTATCCATTTTCTTCCAGTCTTGCCCCTCTCTCAATCATTTAACAAACCTTAAACTACAAAAACAACCTTTTCTTCATCACTTTGTAAATTCCAAATTCGCAGGGTATCAAATGAGAGAATGGTAAAACATATTTATGAACATGTTTCCGTATTATTAGTTTAAGAAACAACTTATTGCGGCTTACGTCAATTGCTTTGCTGATATATACTCCGTAGGTTTAAATGATGGAAGTTCTTTGTCTTGCCAAATTCTGACAAGTTACAAACTAATCTAAAACTACGTCGAAACATAAGGAAGTATACCCTTGGGACATGATCTGCTAGCAAAGCTATAAAAAGCCTAAGATTTAAGTTTTGTTTTATGCTATGATTTGGGCAAAATAAATTCTTTATAAGGGGGTGTTCCTTATAAATACTGGAAATTTCACATAGCTGATGGTATTGAAAGTCTATTCATCCACTATGAGTTTCTCAAAAGGGAATTTCTTACTTTCAAAGGGTAAAAATTTAAAACGTTGTAATAATTTAAAAAGAAGAACTGCATGACAAAGAAATAGATAAAGGAATTGCAATTGGAATACTAAAATCCAATGGTTTCTTTTATAATTAAAAATTGTAGTTTGTTTCAAAACGAGCACTGCTGGCTGAAATTAATGAATGAGACAATAAATATCATTTCCAAAGATAAATGCCTTCTCTTGGTACTGATCAAAAAATTATATATCCTCATTTCGAAGGATCAAAACCAGGATTTCATTATTTTTAAGCCCTATGATAGAGTTCTTGCCTTGGCATTGTTTAGTTACATCGATAAGGATCTATCAAACCTGTAAGATGCCTAATATCAAAAGAATATCAGAATCAGATTGGATTTAAACTAAGAGTAATGGTATAAGTTTATAAATAATTTGATTCAGAGAATGCTATCGACCTTTATGTTCTTGAGTCACATCCTTACGAACCAAAGCAGAGGATACCTATCCAGTTTCAACTCATTCACCCATTTTTATCGAGGAAAGGATAATTTATTAGCCTTTACCGATATTTTACAGCTAAAAATGGCCATTCTTTTGGCCATAAAAAATGTATCCATAGATTTTGATGAGTTGATTAGACTACAATTTATGGCGAACAAAAATTGGAGCCTTAATAATCTCACTGTTTTAATGCAGGAAATAGGTCTCATTTATCTAGCAAAAATGCCATAAATTTATGTTTCTCACGATGACAATAAGGTTTGCACATTGTATAAAGACTAAATTATCAAATATTTGAAAAGCTACCTAGGAAGTGAAGGAGGATCTTTGGGATTGGACAAACTGGCCTAATTTGCCAAAAATTTCTTATTTAACAATCAAAATATTTTAACGAGTTATCTTCGATAGATATCCACCTACAATAAAGATAAAAAAATATTTGAACTAAAATCGTCGATCAAAGAAACAGAATCATTAAATTTTCATGATTTCGCTCTGAGGACAAAGCTAACTAACAAGACCAAAAACGCAGAGAATCCCAAATTTACGACTCAATTTATAACAGATTATAATAAATCAATATTTTTGCGCATTTGGAATTAATAAAATCTTGAAAGAATAAGGTAGATAATGCTAGACATATATGAGGAGTTAAAAACATAAAAATTACAAACAAAGGACAAGTTTACTGAATTTTTTACATTGGTCTGCAAGTTTATATATTTACTAGAGCATGCTGGAGCGAGTGAGTAAGACATTAGCTTAATAAAAGATTTGCTAATAGACATGGAAATTCCTTTGGAAGTCAGGAAAGAACTTGGATTCTATAAGGAAATGCTCGGAGAAATTATTGAAGAGAGCTAATAGATCGAGACCAGCAAATTAAAAGAGAAAAAAGACATTCTATAAGCCAAAAAAAGATAAAAATTACTAAAGATAAAAAGTAAGCATTAACTTAACTTGAACTCTGCCAAATTAATTCACAATTAGGAGCTGGAAAGAATAAATAATCAAGGAGAGATAGATGAATCAAGCCAATATTGCGTTATCTGCCGTAACAAGGAAGAGTAGCAACATTAAATAGTCTATCTGGCTAAACTCAGCATTCGAGATCTATAAAAGTTACTTAAACTTGGGCAGGGCGTTAAAACTATATCTTTTACCACATGTTACCACGTTTTTCATTACAAATGCATCTAAAATAGTTCCATTTCCAACACGAATCTTGAGATTTTGTTCAAATGCCCAGTTTGTCGGAAGAGTGGTAATATATTTTTTCCCGTTAATCCTTTGGCTGATGCCATAAAATCTAAGCCTTTTGTAACTGGATGTCTCTAAAGGATTGTGCAGGTTGTCATGACACTTCGCAACTATTAATAGATTGATGTCATCTAAGAACTGATAAAATGCTTCTACCATTATGTGCTGCTTGGACAGTTCTAAAACTAATACCTGCGAAGCAAAAGAAAAAAACTTTATCAGACCATTCTCAAGCTGCTTTCGAATGATTATTTTGTTAAATAAATCTAAGAGCTAAAATCTAAACTGAAAAAATCAGTGATAAGCCTCCGACCAAGAATATTATTAAATAAATAAAAGAGAATCAATAAAGTCAGTCTAAAGAATAATGAAATTACTGAAGAGTATATGCAAATTGATTCAGATTCTGATTTTGAGCAATATGAGGAATATTTATAGTATTTGAGAACAATACAAAACGCATTAAGGCAGGGTCAAGAAGACAATATCCCTTCGGATAGGGAAAAAAAGAAAAGGTTTAAGCGGTATTTATTGGGCAAAAAAACAGTCAAAGCTGAGAAGCATTAAGATACTACGAATGTCTTCCAGTATACTCTTCGAAAAGTATTAGAACATGTCCAACAACTATCAACTAAAACAATTTAATTACCTTAATTAAAATAGAAAGACAAGTAATAATGGATTTGGCCAGAAGTCAGTCCAGAAGTAAAGATAATTATAAGCTAACTTTTATAGGAGCCCTCAGAGGAAAAGTATAAATTTAGATCATTAAAGCTTGCGTTGATGGAGTTACCTCAATGCTATAACTGGGACATGTCAAAGAATATCTGTAGAGAGTGTAATCAAGTATGTTTCGATACAATGATGTGCCTCCTCTGTGATTGGCGTGGATGTCTCAATTGCTAACCTGGAGGACTTACAAAACACATTAAATGTATTCATGGATAAATGTGCCCAGTAATGCGCCTTAATGACGCATAAGGCTATCTGATTGGGTCAGGATAGATAATAAAGATAGGATGCTTATATTCTAACGAATGGGGCAATAACTTCAACGTGAAGAAATAGTGGGAGGAGTTTTTCCTACAAGAAGAGATCTACAGGTAGATAGTATCCACTCTCTTGAGAGATGAATGAATCATGCATTAATCATTTAATTCTATAATCATGACTGATAAATCAGATTAATCTATGATATGACAGAGCGATTGATATAAATGGATAAGACTATATACAGTGACTAATTGTGATTTGTATACTATACTTGCAAAATGGGAAAAAAAACTAGCATTCAATCTGATAAACGGCATTAACATGAGTCCATATCGGACAAAAATAGTGAAAACGAGAACGAGGACAATCAGGAGATGCAAAACCACTCTGATAATAGGATTGAGGGCATCACTATATTTTGCTCCATCTGCCAAGATTACATTTCTCACTCTCTCACCACTACCTGTGAGCATACCTTCTGTGAAATCTGTTTGGAGGAATACCTGATTTATATTAATGAGTGCCCGTAATGCAGAATTAAAATCAGGCACCAAAGATTTGCGAATAACATCCTTCTAGATAACCTCATTTTGGAATATGTCAAGAGCTTTTAGCCATCAGATCTGGAGTAGTACAAGAAAAGGCTTTAAGATTATAAAGAATACAAGCGCAAACGGATGTAATGGTTATTTTATGCAGGGCAGGATAGCTTGAGACTGGATCACTGGTGGACATAAGGGATTTGGACTACGTGTGGTGCAAGGGAAAGGTCATACGCACCATTAATAAATACCATGAAAAGAAAATTAAGTACGTCATGATCAAATACGATAAAGGTTTAGCAAAAGAAGAGCTTCCTGAAAATTCATCGAGAATAGCGGCGAAAGGATTTTATACAAATCGAAATGATATGCCTAAATACGAGAGAGGCAAACTTATCTTGACAAACATTGAAGAGGGAGTTTCCTATCTGATTTCCAATGATAGCCAATAAGAAATCGAGGAATAAGTTTAGCAAGAATGAGATGAGCAGTTAATGATTTCTTCATTTGTAAATACGGCATATGATTCGAGTCAAAGAACAGCAAACTTCACTGACAAATATCAGGCCGTATATATTCCTTGATGAATCGATTTTTAGCTGTCAATTCATTCGCTAATTGAATTATTTTCTGATTGGCGACTCTTAGCAGTTCGCAGAGGTGTTCATTGCTCTCCTCGACAACTGTGAGTTGCGATTTAGTAATAGATAGTTCATTGTTGCGCTCTTAAAGGTTCGCCTGCAATTTTGCCAGGTGCTCATCTTTATCCATACGATATTGCTCAAATTGTTTGAGTAACTTCTGATTGTTGGAGGCAACATCGTCTACTTTTCTCCTCATTTCTCGATGATTCAACTCCTTCTGCTCTTATTCGGCTTGCCATTGCGTGAGTTAATGTTTTAATAAATTGTTTTATCTCTGCAGCTCATTGAGAGCTGTTTCTTCCACCGTACTCTTATACATTGTAGATTTGAAGCATATATAGGCTTGATATAATTAGCGAATGAAAATAAAATTAGGTGAAACTGACACGGCCAGACTTTTGTGGAGAGAATCACCATGCACTCTTGCAAATGCACTGGTCAATCCCTATATAGATAAGGCTAAAAGGTTTCATTATGGCAGCATATACTTTAAGGATTAAGTTAATCGACCCAAAAAGGTGTTTACATAATTTTAAAAACCAGAGTTGCTACTGATGAACTTTAGAAGGCAAATCGAGGAGGTAACCCTGAGAACAAAAAAATCAGCAGTTAAACTAACCGATGGACATGTTTCCTCGAGTGTAAAGAAGGCAAAAAGAAAGCAAACAGTATCGATGGATAACAGACTGTACTAAGAACCACCCAAGATAAATCTTTTACATGACCGGCATGGCAATAGATCAAGCTATGCGGGTGAATATGATATCAAGCAAATTAGCGAACGAATTAGATCAACGAGAAGAAACTTTTACTCCAGCCAAAGAATTGATTTGAGTAAACCAGATAACTTCTTTCCAGGGCCTGGGACCTATTTTTGTGGAGCAAAAAAATAAAAGATGTTTAGACACACTTGTATGGATAGACTTAAGGCAACTTCCCTCAAGTAAAATTGATAGATTTATCTTCATTAAGTATTTATTGTGATGATTTGATGAGTAGTATTGCTTGATTTTAATTTTTTTTATCATCCAATTTATTGGATCCGACATAGTTCTATCTACAAATAGTGAATGAATGGCATTCTACAAGATTGAAACGATAATAATAATTTTTGGTTTTTCAAGCTAAGGATATGATCTAGACAATCCTTCAAATTTAAAATCATGTCTACCCTTTCGAGTAGCGGCCCACTAACGTCAAAAGAATAGTCACAGTGGAGGACGTACAGAGTTTTTCTAATATGAAATAGTTGATGTAAAAGAAGAAAGCGATGCAAGTCAAAAACAAATTGATTGATAGTCCCTACATAATCCGAATGATTAACATCTATCAGTAAGATTTGACTTTGCACTACTTCTATGAACATGTGCCGTATTCACTCACCAACTATATTCAGAAACACTACAAAAACGGCAAAGCGGACATCGTTGACATGAACGCAAAGCTGTTTGCTAAAAAAATGAGTCATGAACTGGCATTGGTCATTTACTATCTTGCACGCATGAAAATTGAAGTAGATCTCAGCATCGAGAACCTAGGCATCACCGAAGACGAAAAATTAAAAATTTATATGCATGCCCGTTGCAAAATGGGACATAAGACTGAGCTCAGTCTGCTAGCTCTTTACGGACACTGCAAATAAAAAATAATCAACTACATCGAATCTGAATTCAACCTGATAAAACAAAAGTAATAGGTTCCTCCTAACTTCGTAATCAAAGGCAACAAACTTGTATTCCCGCAGACACTCAATGAATCGTACTACAGCAATTCAAACTATCAGGATGACAGCATCTTCGATACAACTCAAAACTCCAATCTTTTCAAATCGAACTCTTTCAGTAAAAACCAATCATCTGCCAGCTGCATACATCCTAAAACTTAGAAACCTTTTAATTTACGACAAACTCAATCTCCCAACTACAATCGCAGCTATAACTTTAGCGAGTCCAAGAGCAGAAGTGCCAAAACTACTCCAAAAAATCAGAAGAACAACTTTCAGTTCGGAGCCAAAAGGCAAAAAGTAGATCGATCAAATACTGATTACGAGGATGATAACTCAGATGCAAAATCATTTTCTCACTCTCGCTCCATCCGAATTGAATTATAACAAAAATTAGATCCGTCCTAACGGAAGAGAAAAGATTCATATAAGGTCAAAATAACTACTTTCCATGAGTACGAGATGGACGACTGTGATCCCAACTAAATTTTTGGAGGAAAGAATCCAAAGACAGAGGGTGATATTTTCTAACATTTTACACAGAAAACCAAGCCAGAGGCAAGAAAATAATCGGAAGACGAATCGGAATAGCAAAAATAGGAGGAGCAAGATAACATTGATGAAATGGGATAGATGCCTTCTCCAGGACCTTTTATGAGGAAATAATCCATGCCATAGTATGGCTATGCGGACACTACTGACGGAAGTACGCGAAATCTGTAGTAAAAAGTGCGAATGATAAAAGAGAAAGCTGAGATTATCCTGAACCGGTATATGAAATCTAGGGTGAAAAAAACATTTTCCTTCAATTAATGATGCATATTTATCTTTCATGATCTGCTAAATTATTAGAAGACTAAATATGGTTTTTGAAGAAGTAACAAGATATTTATAAATACTGTAATCAGTTCCTATCTTCCCCCTCAATCATTTCTATAATCTGCTTCGAACAAGCACACATGTCACTATCCTCAATTAAACGTTAGGTCGTTACTATAGGCTTATTAACATCTAATCCAAATATTCGCGAGTTATATTTAGCAGAGTTTTTCAGTCTTTACAGTGCTTCGGATAGTAAATGGTTGCCTGTTTCGATTCTCTGCTTGGATAATATTTGCTTTGCTGCATTAATTTCTTTTAGGGATTTCTTGAAATTCAACTTCTTTTTACAGGAATCATTTTTTATTTTTTACGGCTCCTCAAACAGATAATCTTTGGGGATAAAATTATGAATTGACTATATCCTCTCATGAGTCGATCGGCATTTTGATAGTTATTCAGAAAACACCTCAGAATTAAATGTATCAATTTTAATAATTGACTGAAGGACCTGCTTGTTGGGAGCTGACTCCACAAATGACTATCGAAAGTTGGCGAATATGGACGCTTCAGGAAGGTCAGGCAGATCACAAATTTTGTCTTCGAGAATGTTAGTGATGCTGAATCGATTATCTTCAATTATTATTGACTATTTAATTTATTTCCAAAGGCTTGATTTATGGAATACTTTTACTAAAGGCAAACTCACGTGATTTTATTTTTATACTTACTGCTGACTAACTTAAATCATCATTTAAGATTGCGAACTAATATCGTTGGTTGTTTGCCTGTAATGTGCATACATATTCTCGTTCACATTTTTAAAAGGACTGATGGGCAGAGGTTCATGATGGATGGGAGGAGGAAAAACAAACGATTTTCGATCATTTCCCGACCCTTTCTTTCTTAAGATGCCTCCATTTTTAAGATTTAATTCATTCACATCCGTTTTTCGTTTGTTTGCATTGCCTTCGTGAGGATCTTCTCTCTCTGAATGGTGGGCAATTGATGCTTGAGCTTTACTGTGGCAATTCCGCAGATTCTATTTAAAATGATGATAATCACTAATACGAAGCTATCCACTCTAACTTTACCGATGCTGTAAGCCGATTGAATTAATTTTTTTAAGTGATTTCTTATGTAAGTTCCTCTCTAAGCTTCTCGGCTTATACTGTGCAATTTGTTTGGCTTGACTAAAAACAAAATTATGTTATAAACTTCTATGATGCGATAGGAATTGCTATTGAACGGGCTGTTCGGAGCCACAGTAGTATTATTAATAATTTTCTTAGTTGTTGGATATTTTATTTTTTTGAGGCTAGTTCATGCTTTTAATAAAATTTCTATAACTCTGAGATCCGAAATAAAATAGTATAAGCCAACGATATTCATTATACTGAATTATAAATGATTGTAAAATTTGGATAATGCTACCTCATCTTCCATTTTTTGGAGTTGCACAACTGTGATAACAATATCAACAGGAATCAACCTTATTATCTCTGTGCTATTTACTGATTATAGAGTATAATTATCTGATTTATTTATCAGCATTTTGATCAATCTAAAAAGAGGCTAACGTATAACTTGTTTTGTAAACTCTGAAATGATTGCAATAGCATGCAACTATGCATTGGTAGGAAATCGCCTCTGAGAAAAATGTTTTTTAGAAAGTTTTAAAATTGAATAGGCTGGAAGGCTAATTGAATAGGCTGGAAGGCTTAAAACAGAATATAACCAAAGTTAAAACTGTTGGGAGTATTCTGATTAAAAATGAGAACCATTAAGATAGATCGATAAATTATGATAATTCAACATCGATATCAATAATAAGCTGTTAAACACAAGGAAATCAGCTTTAAATATGACTGGAAACAACCTGAAAAGCATTCGTTTAGATAGGTACAATAAAAATATTTTTGAATTGCTTTCCGATGATGTTTGTAAATTTGATTCAAAATCATTTATAATGAATCATTAAACATGAATAATATTTATAAATTTATTGTTTGAATCAACGATAAAATCAGTAGACCTCAATGGCTGTCATCAATGCTGTTGGCATAATTACTTAGACTTTACTTAGCATATTCTCCGATTTCCAATATATATTCAGTTCTTCTATTATTTGCTGATGCTATTATTTTAGAAGATATATTTCATCATTGATGAGCTGATCATTGGCAACTGAAGTAATCAAAGAATCCTTCATTATAGAATTTGTTCTTTTAGACTTCTTTCAGCCAAATGCCTTCGTTAATTCTTGCTGCTCCCTGTTGAGAAGTGAGAGTGGCAGATTTTCCACCCATATCAGTCTGGCACCATCCTGGGTGTAAGCACACAACACTTTGAAACTCTTTTAAATATTTCCTTGGTTATAAAATGATTACGGTAGGATGAACCTTGCCCATGCATTGAGCAAGCATTTTGAAGTTCGATAGGCTGACCAATGAAAGTATCCCATTTACTTTTTGGCAGCACTATCAATATATTTTTCCACAATTTCAAATATTTAGGCTTCAGTTATCTTTGGGTTGTTTAATATATCCCTGAAGACTTCAGATTGAACATCCAGTGAACCCATAGCAGATGATACAATAACAATTCTCCCTGTTGGAGAAAGAAGTGGCAGAAACTATTTGATAAATTGAATAGTGGCTGTCGTATTTATGTGAAGAGTTTGACTGGCCACTTCTACAGAAGGTATCACTGTTCCATAGTCACATCCCACAGCTGCGTTTGCAACGATGGTATCAAAGACAGTATGCTAGCTCTTAATCAACTCTTTAACTGTAGAAATGGATTGCATGTTGTTTAGATCCATTTGGTAGCAATGCAAAGTATGTTTGCCAATTTCCTTAGTCCACTGTTCAGCCAAATCTATGGGAGTAGTCCTTGCTGAAATATGAATTTCTGCCTCTGGATGACTGACTGTTAGTAGTTTGACAAGCTCTTTGCCTAAGCCTCTGTTTGTGCCAGTGATGAATATCTTTTTAGTGCTTTACATTAATAATATTAGCAACAAATCTTGAAGATATTATGTTTTCTAACAAAGGATAAATTATCATTCATTAACAAGTGAAATAATCACAGAATTTTTGATTGTTGTAGAACTTGTCCTTTTAGATTTCCTTCAGCCAGATGGCTTCGTTAATTCTAGTGGCTCCCTATTAAGCAGTGAGGGAAGCTTATTCACCTTCCATATCAGCCTTACACCCAGGCTGCAAACACACAATACTTTGGCCTTCTTTTATATAGGTTCTGTATAATAATATTGTTACGGTAGTATGAATCTTACCCATGCGTTCAGTATGCACTTTGAAGTTGCATAAGCGGACCAATGAAACTATCCCATTTCCTTCTTGGCAGCACAATCGATATATTGTTGGACAATTTCCAATATTTGTTCTTCAGTGATCTTTGGATTTGTTAATAATTTTTGGACAGGCTCAGATTGAATCTTTAGCAAACCCATGATTGAAGAAACGATGACAACTCTCCCATTTGACGAGAGAAATGGTAAAAATTGTTTGATAAAATTAATGGTGGCTGTAACATTGGTGAGAAGAGTTCGACTGGCCACCTCCACTGTAGGAATCACTGTCCCATAGTCAGACCCAGCAGTCACATTTGCTACAATGGTATCAAAGATGATATGCTTGTCCTAAATGCTTTTAATAGCTAAGGTAGTAGATTGTGGGCTGCTTAGATCTATTTAATAGCAATGTAAGCTATGCTTGCCAATTTCCTTGGTCCACTGCTGAGCCAATTCATCGGGGCTGATTGTTGCCGAAATATGAATTTATGTTTGTGGATGTTGAGCGATCAACAATTTGACCAGTTCCTTGCCAAGTCCCCTGTTGGTGCCAGTGATGAAAATCTTTTTAGTGGTTTCCATAATCGATATAAGTAATGCAAATTGAAAGAATTTATATTATTTTATATGAGGTAGCATATTACAGTTATTCACTTCATAAATATTTAAGCTTTCGGGAAGGCATAGGACATAAATCACCTACTTTCTATCAGAATCTTAGATCCTTATTAACATTAACAAATAATTATAATGAGACAGTTTTGTCTAAATTTAGTCGATGTAAGAGTAACGCATATTTGAAAATCAAATTATGTATTGTTTCCTAAATTGCTTTTTTATTTTAGGGCGGCATAGTTCTTCCAATGTTTCAAGATCCTTATATTTTTCAAGGAAAGGATGACGCTTTATTGTATCAGTGTCAGGCCTTTTCGCTGGATTTTTGCGGAGAATAAACGTGATAAAACTTCTTATTTCGGGAGAACCTGTCTTCATTTCAAAGTCCTCTGTAACTATTTTTGAAATATCACTTTTCTGTTTAATGTTAAAAGGGTTTTCGGAAGTTACAAGCTAATAAGTCAGGGCGCCAATTGCCCAAGTGTCTATCTTTTTATTGTAGCGGTGCCCAATCAAAATTTCAGGAGACAAATAGAGTGGAGTTCCGCAAAAGGTTGTTCTGAACTCCTTCGGACAGTATACAGACCACCCAAAATCACAAATTTTAGCCATTCCCTAAATCGATATAATTTTACATGCGAGAGGACTATGTTTTCCAGTTTGATATCCCGATGAATAATATTCTTCTGATGTAAATAATCAACACCAGAAACGATTTCTCTGACCATTATGGAGGTGCTTTCCTCTGAAAAGGAATGGTTTGTTTGAAGCAGATCAAACAGATGTCCATCACAGGCTAATTAGAGCAAAAGATAAACATTACGTTCATCGCTAAAGCAGCTATATAGCTTTATCAAATTCGGATGATCAGCGAATGACTGAATTTTGATTTAGCTGACTACTTGTTCCATGGACTTTTGATTTTATTCGGGAGTACCGCTGAAAAGATCAATTTTTCTTATTACTTTTATTGCCCCTATAAAACCAGTTTTTTTATGCCTATATAAATCATTATATACCGAACAAGGAAAACGTCCCCAAACTTCCCCTGACCCAATAGTTTAATATTTTTAAAATCACTGATTTTTGACTGTTGTAAAACGGAGTTGGCCTTAGGGCTTTGACATAGTGTGGAATTGGTCTATCGAAGTTTCGGAGTTTTATAGTCAATATTTTTAAGTGTAGTTAGTAGGGAGTCTTTTTTCTTGAATTAATATAGGTTTTTAGTGGATATTGGCCACCTTTCTTTCACTTGAGTTTCTTTGCCATTTTTTGGTTTTGCATCAAAATGATGCTTGAAGTTAAGATTAGTGCAACTTCTATTATTCCTAAGCTCTTTGAAAGGATGATCTTCTTTGAATTTAGAGAGAGGGTCGGGTTAAAAGTGATTTTCTACTGGAAGATAATGATCACTGTGAAAGGCATTCTAATATTGCAAAGTCACCATAGACGTATAAATGGGGTGAGTTGTCAACTTATCCCTGTTCAATCTTTTGAGATTGAATTCCGTTGCCATTTTCTGCTGGTGTTTGATTATAATTACTCAGGCATTTTATCAATTTTTCAATAAAGGATGAAATAAAATGAAGACTAAGATTATTCATCTTTCAACCACCATCCACACCCCTAATTATTACATCGTTCATATGATTAACATAAATTCCCACTTAACACTGCCTTCTATCTCACCATATTCCATACTATTTCCGTTCTTTGGTTTTTTTGTTATTTTGATGAAAAAAGCCATCAGCTCAACTGTTCTCATCCTATGGGCGGTTCCTGTTCTATAAATGTCAAACTATCTTCATGAATAATTTGATAAATTACTATAATATTTGATGATAAACAAAAATTACGCATAAGATATCCGCAAGTGCGAAAGGATAAAGTTCGATCAAGCCCTCTACATTTTAACAATGTATTAGAAGAAAATTCGCAAAAGCAAGAAACTCATTGGCAGTAATGGAGTGATTGATGCGGAGACGGAAATGCAGGATATCATCAGTTCTTGGAAAAATAAGTGGAAGATGGACTTAACCAAGCCCATCCTCAACTGTGTCACTAGTGTGTATCCACGAGTTCTGATAGATCTCAGCAAACAAAACACTTCACAAGTTAGTTTTTATTATGCTCTGATGAACAAATTTCTCACTAGATTGCGCACCGAACACGAGGATGAAACCAATTTTAAGTTAGTCATGCAAGTCTATGATAGACAGGTTGAGTATGGAACTAATGATAAGTACCTCATCTGCAGCAAAGCCACTGTCAAAGGCTTTCTAATGATGGCACGCGATTTAGCTAATAATATGGTCGTAAAAATTTAATAAAATTCGGAGTTAGTGGTGAACGATATGCTAGATGTCAGCACAGATAATGTTTAGTGGCAGGCTTACAGGCCTCTCCGTTATGTTTGTGAAATTTCGAAGAGAGCATTGATTGGTGAACATGGACAGATGGAAGTAGAAAATGACATTGAACCTAAGTGCGAAAAAACTTAAAACCTGATCGCATTCAGTTCTAATGTGGTGAAAATAATGTAAAAGATAAAGGAATCCGAGCACGGGTCAACTCTAATTACAGTCCAGCCGAGGATTAACGAACTCACCTTGCTAATACATCCCCTTCTGATCGCCATAAGTGCCAACTTTAAGAAGGAGAACTTATAAAAAGTAAAAGATTATGATTGGTCAAAGGTGGATGTGGAATCAATCCCCATGATGGAGAATCTCAAGAGTTCGTATAATTGTTCGAAGGTGGTGCTGATTAACTTGGATGGATACGAAAGTTAGTTCAACCTGTAGATGGTGAGAAATTTTAAAAAGCACTTGCTTTATATTAGTTTTCCCAAGGAAGATGCCAAATTAGATGATGTCAAGCAGATTTATTCTCGCCGTTTCTTTAAGAAATTAATGTTTCGATATAGTCAAAATCTTTACTAAAGTTACGATAACACAGCAGTGAATTAGGACTACAAAATGCTGACCCGCATGGACAGACTCAACTTCAACCCTGAAGACTACCATTGTGCTACAGAAAAGCTCTATTAAAATAAAAATGACAAGTCCAATGATGACTTCAACCAGAATCTGTATGTTTTTCCACTCCGTATGTCCATCCTCTATGAAAAGTTTCCAGAAATCTTTTAGAATAAGGAAGACATCGAAAATCACTAGAGCTACTTCATACGATTTGTGATCAAAGACTTTCTGCTCAACCAAATTAGATAATTCAATCCCACTTTAATTATGATCAGCTATAGCGGACGCATACACATTGAGGATCACCACTTCGTATAGTTGACTCAAGAACTAACCAAAATTGCAAACTATAAACTTCTCTTCTTCCCTAATCTGACCACGGCCTTTTGTGATGAACAAATGATTCAGGTTGAAGACGAAAAAGGAGAATGCGATTATGATAATTTCGTAAATGATATTCGCATCAACGCCCCTTTATCTCAAGATTCATAACTGATGGAATCTATACACTATGAGCACTGGCTGGAGCTATTTAACAAAATAGCCAGGTTTCTAAAGGTGAGTTCTGGAACCTACAACCTCAACCGATCTTTTGAGGAGTAGCCTCTTGTGAATAAATACAAAAACCAGTACATTTTGACCTACGTGGATGAATTAATGACAGTTTTGGGCAAATAATATAGCAACATTGACAAAATACGTTTTCACAACCACGATTTGTCCATCTTACCCAAACTGTTTGAGGAAAATATCAAAAGCATCAAAAAAACATTTGAACATACTGTCCCAAAACTTTACTTCGATATATATGATATTATCGAGTACTTGTTATTGGATCGCAAAGCTGGGCAGGTGCAGCAGAAAAGAGAAGAACTTCTCAAGGAGTATAGAATTAACTTCGACCACTACAAAGAACTCATTGACCTTTTGTATGATGAAATCCTCAAGAAGAGCAACTACGAAATGACATCAACTGACCTAGAAAGCATGGGAGAAAAGATTGAAAGAGAAAAGTATAAAAAAATGAGGGAAATATTTGCCAGCCTCAAAGAAAGTCACCTATTCTAAATCAGCAGCGAAAAATTTGAAGAAAAGGCCAATATATACTTCAAAACCACCAATTAGGATAAGGAGTATTTAACAATTAAGGAGGAGACTGAGTCCATTCAAGGGCTATTTGAGACCACCTTTTTCCTAAATCCTGGAAAGACTAACCTTAAACTCTATGAATCCACTAAACTACTGTATAAAATCGAACAAATTGGCCGCAAAAGCAATAAGATACCCATTCTTATCATGAATAATCTTACTGACGGTACTTCTTCCAACTCATACTCATTCTAAAACTATTACTCAGAATTGGACATATCCAATAGTTCGCAAGGAGATAAGAAGACATTTGAAGAGAAAAAATGCTTGGCTACCCCCATTATCTTCGAGTAGGACGGTATGGCGAATAAAGAGCGTAAATTATTCA
>Ga0302186_10001205_pt1 | contig 22030 bp, 24 predicted proteins | sample II_Bog_E1_2_FD_198782 | JGI IMG/M metagenome (GOLD analysis project Ga0302186, IMG submission 198782) | Peat permafrost microbial communities from Stordalen Mire near Abisko, Sweden - II_Bog_E1_1 | ecosystem: Environmental > Terrestrial > Soil > Wetlands > Peat | place: Sweden: Abisko...
TTACGGTCAATGAAAAGTAATCCAACCACGACAGTGCTTGTGCTTGTTGAAACTGGTTCAAAATATGAAAATAAACAAAACAATGGTATATCACATTTTCTTGAGCATCTTTGTTTTAAGGGTACGATAAAACGCCCTCTTTCTTCCGATATTTCAGTTGAGCTTGATAGCATCGGTTCAGCATACAATGCATTTACTTCATATGAATACACGGGTTTTTGGATAAAAAGTGATTATAAGAAATTCGATACGATTCTCGATGTTGTTTCAGATATTTATTTGAATCCGACTTTACCAGAGGGGGAGATTGAAAAGGAAAAAGGCGTTGTAATTGAAGAGATCAATTCATATCACGACTTACCACAACATATTGTATACCGAGAATTTTTTAAACTTTTGTATGGAGATCAGCCTGTTGGTTGGCCGATTACTGGCTCAAAAGAACATGTTCAGAAAATGACTCGAACAGATTTTATTGATTATAGAAATAAGCATTATGTTGCGAGTGCCACAACCGTAATCGTTGCAGGAAAGATTGATGAAAAAGAAACGGTGAAGAAAATTACAAAAGCTTTTAAAGATATTGGTACATGGAAAAAAGAAAATAAACTCAAAGTACTCGAATTACAAAAAACACCGCAGATTAGTGTTTTTTATAAAGAAATCGATCAGACAAACTTGATTCTCGGTGTGCGGTCTTTTGATATACATAGTAAATATAATCCGATTATTCAAGTGATTGAAGGAATATTGTCTGGCGGTTTTAGTTCGCGTCTCTTCCGAAAGCTTCGCGAAGAAATGGGAATTTGTTATACCGTTGATGCAAGTAATGATGCATTTACTGATCATGGAATTTTTTCAGTTTTTGCTGGCGTAGACAATAAACGGGTAGGGGAAGCAGTCACGGGGATTCTGAATGAATTGAGAAAATTAAAAACAGAACTTGTTGGCAAAGAAGAGCTTGATAAAGTAAAACAATATTTGATTGGACATTTGTATCTTGGGCTGGAGTCCTCAAATTCACTCGCGAACTTTTATGGAGGGCAGGAAGTTATGCGGGAGACAATAAAAACTCCTGAGGATATTATCAAAGAAATACAAGCGGTCACTCCAGAGCAAATCAAGTTTATTGCTGAGCGAATTTTCAAAAATGAAGGCTTAAACCTTGCAATTGTTGGAAAAAATAAAGAAAAAGAAGAGTTTTTGAAGATTTTAAAAATATAAAACACGATTTTGTATATTGTCCCGAATAAGCTTATTCTTGTTTGCGTTTTGGAAAATAATGTGCTAATCTTACGCGCATGAGTAAAAAGGCAACAGAACCACGAAATAATGAAGAAAAGATATACGAAATCGGATATCATCTTATTTCTTCTATCGCAGAGGAGCAAATTCCTGCTGAAGTAGAGAAAATTAAGGCATATCTTACAAAAGAAAATGCGATCATTCTTTCTGAGGAAACTCCCAAACTTCGACCGCTCGCATATAGTATAAAAAAATCATTCGAGGGTACATACAAGACTTTCGACAAAGCATATTTTGGTTTTATCAAATTTGAACTTCCAGAAGCGGGTGACATCAAGATCATTGATAGCGCTCTTAAAAACAATCTCAATGTATTGCGATATCTTGTGATAAAAACCGTTCGAGAAAATACTATGTATTCTCCAAAGATGACGGTATTCTCAGACAAAGAAGTAAAGGCTCGACCAATCGCAGAAAAAACAGAATTGAAAAAAGAGGTGGAAACTTCAGCAAGCGCTGAAGAAATCGACGCTTCTATTGATGCCCTCGTATCTGATCCAGAGGAAGTTGTCGTTGCATAAAACAAACCATGTATATCAACAAAGCATTTTTATTTGGAAATTTAACTCGAGATCCTGAATTGAAATCTCTTCCTTCAGGTATTAAGGTTGCATCATTTGGTATTGCAACCAATCGAACATGGAAAGATAAAAATGGCGTGAAGCAGGAGAGTGTAAACTTTCATAATATTGTTGCGTATGGAAAACCGGCTGAAGTGATTGCGCAGTATTTAAAAAAGGGATCCAGTGCTTTTATTGAGGGGCGAATTGATACGCGAAGTTGGGATGACAAAGCTGACGGTACCAAAAAATACAGAACAGAAATCGTCGTTGAAAACTTCCAGTTCGGGCCAAGTCAAAGTGGTGGAGGAACATATACACCAAAAGCGGCGGGTACAGAGACGGATAAGAAAGGAGCTGTAGCAGAAATGGATACCATTGATTATCCAACAGAAGATATCAATCCAGAAGATATTCCGTTTTAGTAGGAAATCGAGGTCTCTCCTTGAGGGGGGGGTGAAGCGACGGGAAAAGGTGAGTCCTCGGTTTACAAGATAAAATAAAAAAATAATACAATAAAATTATGAAACAGTGTTTTTTCTCACAAAATAATATCAAATACGTAGACTACAAAGATGTAGCGCTTTTGAAACAATTCTTAAGCCTACACGCACGAGTGCAGGGAAAGAAAAAAACCTTCGTCAAAGCACGAAGTCAGAGACAGCTTGCACAGGCAGTCAAACGAGCTCGATACATGGCACTTTTGCCTTATCTCGCAAGATAGCTTTTGGCTGTTAGTTTTTAGGAATGCAAAATTTCTGCAGTTTTTTCTAACAGCTAATAGTTTATAACTAACACCTAAACAAATGGCACCACTTGATTACAGCGAAATTGTAGAACGAAAAATTATTATTCACGAAGGACAACCATATGAAGTTCTTACTTCGCATGTGTTTCGAAAGCAGGCACGAAAGCCAGTGAATGCGACAAAGATTCGAAATCTTATTACCGGAAAGACAACCGAGGTATCTTTTCATCATACGGATAGAATCGAGGAAGCTGATATAGAATATAAGGACGCAAAATTTTTATATAAAAACAAAGGGCAATTTTGGTTTGCAGATCCCAAGGATCCATCAAACCGATTTGAAATTGATGAAGATATTATTGGTACTCCGGCGCAGTTTATGAAAGCAAATTCGCTTGTTGAAACGATGATTTTTAATGATAAGGTCATCGGAGTACACCTTCCTATTAAGGTTGAGCTTAAGGTTACCGAGGCTCCACCAGCTACAAAAGGGGATACTTCGGGCGGCGCTCAAAAGCAAATCACCCTTGAGACTGGAGCTGTCGTGAACGCACCACTTTTCATTATGGAAGGGGAAATTGTCGTGGTGAATACTGAAAATGGTCAGTATGTAGAAAGAGCGAAGAAAGCATAGCTATAAGCTTATAGCTGTTAGTTGATAGAAAATAAAAAAGGCGACCTGTTACACGGTCGCCTTTTTTGCTGCTTGCAAAATTACAGGGGGGGGTAAAATGGAGTTAGGTTTACAAATTTAATTTAAAATATATGGAAAATTTAACTCCCGCACAAGAAGACATTCAAAAAGGAAGATTGTCATATGAAGAAGCTGAGAAAGAAGCTGAATATCTAAAGCAAGATAAGAAATCTTGGGGTAATAGATACGATCTTGCAAATGACAGTTTAGAAAAGGGTAAGGTTGTGGAATCAGTCCGTACTGATTTCATTGAAATTACGTTGAAAGTAAAAGAATTAATTAATAAACTTCAATCTTTAGATACAGAAGATGTGCAAACAATAAACAGGGCGCCTCTACTACACCTTGAAGAAGCCCTTAAAATATTGGATGGAGCAAACAATTATATTGATAAATCACACAATAAACTTAATAGCGCAGGAATTGAATTGAAAAAGTAGTATTGTAAAATTGAAGGGTTGGTTTTGCGAAAGGTGATGTTAATAAAAAAACGGCGACCGAAGGTCGTCGTTTTTTTTATTTTTAATTTGTCAGTAAACTTTTTATGAGACCAAAGATTCCCACGAGGAGGACGATAAGTCCAAGGGAGGGAAGTGAAATATTAAATCGTGGATTAAATACCATGATTGCACCCAATAAAACAAGAATAAACCAATAAAATTGCTTCATGCGTATATTTATATTTCCTTTAACTTTTCTCTAATAACTTTTAATATTTCAGCTTTTATTTTGGGATTTTCTTTCAAATATGTTCGGGCAGAATCATATCCTCGGCCGATTTTCTCGCCATTGTATTCATACGAAGAACCAGATTTCTTGATGATACCCATATTTTCACCGAGGGCGAGCATCTCACCTTCTCGAGAAATACCCTCATTGTACATAAGGTCGAATTCTGTTTGTTTGAATGGTGCAGCGACTTTGTTTTTTACCACCTTTACTCGGACACGACCACCCATAATCTCTTCACCTTTTTTGATCTGGGCGATTCTTCGAATATCAAGTCGTACCGATGTATAAAACTTCAATGCTTTTCCTCCTGGAGTTGTCTCTGGGTTACCAAACATCACGCCGATCTGCATTCGGATTTGATTGATGAAGATAACAACAGTTTTTGATTTTGCGACGATAGAAGTGAGTTTTCGAAGCGCTTGAGACATAAGTCGGGCTTGTTTACCGACATGATATGCGCCCATATCACCTTCGATTTCATCTTTTGGAGTAAGTGCAGCAACAGAGTCGATGACAATCACATCGAGTTTTCCACTTCGTACAAGGGAATCAACAATATCAAGACCTTGTTCACCTGTATCTGGCTGTGAGATCAAAAGCTGGTCGATTTTTACTCCAAGTTTTTTTGCATATTCTGGGTCCATGGCATGTTCAGCATCGATATAAGCACAAATACCACCCATTTTTTGGGCTTCTGCGACAGCATGGAGAGCGAGAGTAGTTTTTCCGGAAGATTCGGGGCCAAAGATTTCGATGATTCTTCCTCGAGGGAAACCACCAACACCGAGCGCAGCATCAAGGCCGATTGATCCAGTAGGAATAACATTTACATCGACGCGCGGTTTGTCACCAAGCATCATGATTGATTCATCACCAAACTTTGTTTGTATGGCTTTCATTGCATCGGCAACACCGCTCAAACTTGCTTTGCTTGGATTGTGTTCTGTCTCGACTCCATCTTCATCGACTTTGAATTCTACACTTACATCAGAAGATTCTACATCTTTGGGGCCGACGGTTTTTTTTGTTTTAGTTTTTTTTGCCATGGGTTTTTTTGTCATGTCGCCTTTCCTTGCAAGGTCATGACTGTATTATTAATAACTAATTCCTATTCTACCATTATCAGATTCTCGACACAATTTTTTATGATCCGAGGTGGAGCCTCGGTAATTTTATTGGTACACCACTTCCAGTATTTTTTCCGTATTTCTGCCAAATTTATCATCCGCTTTGAGTACTATCGTATTGTATCCGGGGGAGAGGAGAACGTTTTCGGTAAAATTGCCGTGTTCATCGATAAATATCGGTCGATCATCAAGACTGATATCTTTTATATCCGTTGCGATTCCTAATATTTCCAAACTCGATGTCGATACAATCGTACCATTTTTTGGTGAAAGAATGCGTATTTGTGGCCCAAAAACAACCCGTTGTATTTCATAGGCTGTATAACCAAAAACAAGCAATAATACGAGAGATATGATAATCGCACGAAGATATTTTCTGGTTTTGTGTCGATCTGTCATACATTTTTATAGATAATCGCCCTCCTCCCTCATGGTCTCAAGATGTTTTTCGGCATCTGTCGGGACATGATTTGCCCCGCCGATAACTTCACGTGGCTTTGCACCGTCACCCGGACCAATAATACCTCGTTGTTCAAGAAGATCTACAAGTCGCGCAGCACGAGCGTATCCGACACGAAGTTTTCTTTGGATGTATGAAGTCGACGCTTTTCCTGCTTTTACCACTTCTTCTTTTGCTTGCTCGTACAACTCATCATCGTCGTCATCAAATGATCCTCCAGAAACCGCATCAGAGCTTCCGCCTGACATTTCTGCGAGGTCGATTTCTCCGCCAATAAGCTCATCTCGATATGAATCAATCAAATATTTCACAACATCCTTTACTTCTTTTTCAGAAACGAATGCAGATTGAATTCTCACGGGCTTTGACATTTCTCCGCCAAGATAAAGCATATCTCCAGCCCCGAGAAGCTTTTCAGCGCCAACGGTGTCGAGAATTGTTCGTGAGTCGATCTGAGAAACTACCTGGAGAGCGATGCGGGCGGGGACATTCGCTTTGATAAGACCGGTGATGACATTCACGCTTGGTCTTTGTGTAGAAAGGATCAAGTGAATACCAACAGCTCGGCTCATTTGAGCAAGGCGAACAATACCAGCCTCAAGTTCTCGCGGATATGCCATCATAATATCGGCAAGTTCATCAATAACGACTACAATGTATGGCATGAGCTCCGGCTCGGGATGCTTTTCGGAGTCAAAATTTCCTTTTTTCTTCAGTTCTTCAATTTTTTTGAGTTCTGGTGCAAGAATATTTTTGTGATATGAATCAATATCTTTTACTGCATGTGATTCAAGCACATCATACCGCCTGTCCATTTCCTTTGTCGCCCATTTGAGTGCAAGAATCGTTTTCTTCGCATCAGTAATAACCGGTGTGAGAAGGTGGGGAATCTTGTTGTATAGGGTAAGCTCAACACGCTTTGGATCAACCATGATGAATCGCATATTTTCTGGCGAATTACGATAGAGAAGTGAAACGATAAGCGCATGAATGGTAACTGATTTACCTGACCCAGTGGAACCCGCAACAAGTACGTGCGGCATCTTTGCAAGGTTTGCATAATGTGATTTTCCTGAGATGCCTTTTCCAAGAGTCACGAGAAGTGGTTTGTCTGATTTTTGGAATTCTTCAGACCCAATAAGAGAGGCGAGTCCGACGGTGGATTTGGTGGAGTTTGGAATCTCGATACCGACGAGTGACTTTCCTGGGATCGGTGCTTCGATACGAAGTGGGTGAGCGGCGAGTGCAAGCGAGAGATCATTTTGCAATCCGAGTATGCGTGAAATCTTCATTCCCTCGGCTGGCTTGAGTGCGTATCTCGTGACTGATGGCCCGATAGACACCTCATCCATTTCAACATCGATGCCAAAATTTTGCAGCGTTCGTTTGATAATGTTTGCATTTGCTTTTACATCACCACTGATAATTTTCCCCTTATCTTCTTCGAGGAGTGAAAGTGGTGGGGGAACATATGCGCCGATACTGCTTGTTCGCGGAGAAACTTTTAATTCCTCTTCATCCTCATTTTTTCCGATAAACATTCCTCGTGTTTGCTTTTTGCTTTTTGCATCATCAGCGGTCATGACGGGAACAATTTTTTCTTTCCTTTCTTCTTCTTTTTTCTCGTCAACAACGACTCCATCTTCATCGTCTGTATCGTCTTCCGTTTCATCTTTTTCTTTTCTCCAGAATAAAAGTGAATTGATGGTTAAATGTGTTTCAAAAATGACGAGGCATGAAATGATAAGAAGCGCGATGAGAATAACGACGCTCGCATAATAACCGAACATTTGAGAGAGCGGTGTAGATATGAGCCAGCCAATTTTTCCTCCCTCGGCCGTCCAGTATGTTTTTGAAATTAAATCAATAAGTCCTAAGCCTGAAATAAAAAATAAAAATCCGCCGAATATTTTTAATTTATTTAACTCCCGTTCTTCTGCTTTTAAAAAAGAAATTGAGAGCATGAGAAAGAAAAGGGGGATAAGAAAATAGCCGATACCGAGAAGGACTGAAAGTATCGTGTACGCATATTCTCCGACGGGTCCAGCATAATAAAATACTTCACCTGCGCCGGATATTCCCTTGATTGGTGCGAGAATAAAAATGATCGTAAGTACGAAAAAGGCGACCGCAAGAATTGCTTGTTTTGTTTCACTTTTAATATGATCAAATGCGCTCTTTTTTTCTTCAGATTTTTTGCTGGATTTTTTGCTGTTTTTTTCTTTTTGTTTTGAAGCCATATCTTTTTATTATATCAAATTAATTCAATTTTTTCTTCAAAAAAGAGTGGGTTTTTGAGATGAATCCAAGGAAAGATAAATACCAGATATACAGTATTTTTGTAAATTTAGGATAGGGCAAAAACTCGACTAAATAGATTTAAGTTACCCATGTCTTATGGACATCACAAATATCATTAGATAGAGCGATAAATTAGTCCTTTACAAATTGTATAAGACATATTATAATAGACAGCAAGAAAGATTCGTCCTTAAAAAATATTAAGAGACATATAAAAGGACATAAAGTGAATTAATAATTTTTTTATAAGACAAACACAAAAAGACATTATGGAAAATCAATCACAAAATAATAATTTAACCCCAATACAAAATAAGAATGGCCTTGTGGTTAGAGCCGATATTGAGAATATTTTTGCCGGTGACTCTTACGGTCTTTTTGTCTTTAAAAAGACAGAAAAGATTGTCACTGCAATCTACCTTCTTACTGGTCTTATGTCCGATAAGGAACCCATGAAAGAAAAGTTGCGCGCACTTGCAACTGAGATGCTTGGAACGGTTTTTGCAATGTCCGAAAGAGTTTGGGGTGAGGAAACATTTCAAAAAAATCTTTCAAATTTGATCTGCGAAGTGAGCGTTCTTTTTGACATTGCGGAGAGAACAAGAATGATGTCAAAAATGAATCACCAGATCATTGTTACCGAACTAAAAAATCTTCTTGATTTTCTCGTCACATCATCATCGAATTACTCATCTGCAAAAATTGCATTCGAGCCGAATATGTTTGATGGCACCTATGACTACACTCCGAATGTCATGCCTCAAAATAAAAATATTGAGGCATCAAAAAATATAACTTCCGTTGATACAGAAATTTCTCAGAGACAATTTAATGTAAAGGACATTACAAAGACAAAAATATCTGAACAGAAAAAGGAAGATAAAAATGAGAAAGATGTAAAAGACAATGATCGACAAAGCACCATCATTTCGATGTTAAAAAGTGGGGCAAAATTGACGATAAAAGACTTCGCAAAAAATATTAAAAATTGCAGTGACAAAACAATCCAGAGAGAACTTTTGTCTCTTGTTTCAAAAGGAATATTAAGAAAAGAAGGGGAGAGAAGATGGTCAAAATATTTCTTGGCATAAAGTTTGATAGGGGAATATAAAAATATAAAATCAAAAGGACAATTTTCACTTTATGAAAATTGTCCTTTTGATTTTTACACCTCTCACGCACGTCTTTTTTCTTTTTTACGACATGCACATTTTTCCCCTTTTGATACGTTATATATGGTGAGGATATTCATTTCATTTCTCTTTAGTACTGGCTTGTTTTTTTATAAAAAAAATGTAATGATGTCTTCGTGTGGATATATGTTGCGGGGTTTTGTTTGGTTGAGATTTCTGATTTTTTAAAAGTTTAGAAATCTTTTCTATGGCGTCGAAAAATATAAAAATGCTTTGCATCTTCTATGTTTACGACGCGATTTTCTTTACAAGAAAGTCAGCCTTTCAAGTTATCCACAGTTATATATTTTGCTCATTTCGTGAACAAAATATATAATGTAGGTTGAAGTGCGAGTTGCATCAGAAAGATGTATATTTTCATTTCAAAAAGCGGGTAGCTTACAAGCTGCCTACTCAAGCAATCTGAAAGGATTGCTATTCCAGAAATACTGATTCGAGACTCGCTCAAGTCTCATTGTCAGTGGTCGAGAACTTTGACAATTGAATACTCGGAATTACAGATAGTCAGTTTTGTTTATGCAAGCTAACTCATCTTTTTTGTGTCGAACTCATTCGTAAAAAAACAATTATCTTTCTCAAGATAATTGCGCGAATGAGAATATGAGAAGGATGAGATAGTCGAAAGAAAGTCGTGTGGTGATTGTCGACCACATGTTATCCCGAAATATTTTGAAAGGTCATTCGAAATATTTCAATGGGAACGAGACAATCGTCGGATCTCGATATACTGTTTTTAGTCGAAACATATATCTTGCTCGAAAGAGTTCGCTGGCGAGAAAAAATGAGAAAGACACCTTCCACCATTATTAGCTTTTATTAGTTAGCGTATGGAAAAGACTTTTTCTTAAGTTTTAAAAATTACAATTTATTTATGACAAAATCATTAAAAACAATGTTTAAAGCTATTGTCGCATTGACAATGGTTCTATCATTGGTTGGTGGAAGCGCCGTTGCATCAGCATCTGCACTTACATCAGCACAGGTAAGCGCAATCGTTTCATTACTCCAATCATTTGGAGCCGATGCAACAACTGTTGCAAATGTTACAGCATCTCTTAACGGGTTGCCAACAACAGGATCAACAGCTTCTGCGGTAACAACATCAGGTTATACTTTTGCTAAGAGTCTCACGATTGGAAGCACAGGTGCTGATGTTACAGCTCTCCAGAACTTGCTTCAGGTTTCACCTGCAACAGGTTACTTCGGAGCTATCACAAAAGCAGCTTTGATCAAATATCAGATTGCAAACGGCATTGTAGCATCAGCTACAACTGGCGGAGCAGGTCTCTTTGGTCCAAAGACAATTGCATTTGTAAATGCACATGCAACAGGAACAGTTTCATCAACAACTGGAACTGGTTCAACAGTATCAGCTGGAACAGTAGGAGGAGCTCTTGCAGTCTCATTGGCCGCAACATCACCTATCACTGGTTCAGTTATTGCTGGACAAGCAGCAGCTGATCTTGCTGAATACACATTCACAAACAATTCAGCAACAGCTTCAACCGTTACAAACATCACATTGCAGAGAGGTGGTGTGTCAGCAGACACAGCACTCGCAAACGTATATCTCTTCAATGGTGCTACACGATTGACAGATGCAGCTACTGTCTCATCAGGACAAGTTACATTTAATTCAGCCGCAGGACTCTTTACTGTCGCTCCAGGATCATCAGTTACGATTTCAGTAAAAGCTGATATCGCAAAAGCTTCTAATTCTGGTCAGACAATAAACCTCTCGCTTACAAATGTAAGTGCGACACCAATGTTCTCAGTTTCATATCCGCTCGCAGGTGCATTCCAAACAATCACCTCAGCAGGAGATTTGGCTGGAGTAACATTGACGCCTGAATCACAGTTTGCAAATACTGCAAGCCAAATGTCAATCAACGCTGGAACAGTCCAGAATGCAATTTGGGGTGCGGTAGTTCAAACAAGTCAGAGAGCGGTATATCTTAAGAGCTTGGCTATTAAGATTATCGGTTCAATTCCTTCAAATTCACTTACAAATATTGGTCTCTTTGCATCAGGAGTTAAGATTGCAACCGCTACTGGTATAGATTCAAATGGTTTACTTACCTTTGTTCCTACAACAGCAGGTGGATATTCAATCAACGGTTCAGTTACTCTTGAAGTTCGAGCAGATATCGTAAATGGATCAAGCCGATCATTTACTGCATCATTGCAAAATGCCGCAGATCTTCAAATCGTAGATTCAAACTACAATGTAGGAATCACCTATACTCTTGGAAACACAAGTAATACAGGTGCTCTTTCAACACCACAAATAAACATCCTTTCAGGTTCATTGTCAGCATCACTTGACTCAAGTCTCGGATCAGGCAATGTAGTCTACGGATCAACAGGTGTTGATTTGGCTCACTACGCTTTGACAGGTTACGGTGAAGATGAAAAGATTTCTTACTTGGATGTTGCTGCAACACAAGATTTGTCAAATGTGACATTGCTTGCAGGTCCAAGCCTTTCTAGCCTTGTTTCAATTTCAAGCGCTCAGAATATTTCTTCTTCAACAGAAGCAACGAATGGAGTTCAGTTCAGCCTTGGATCATCTTTGATTGTCCCAGCTGGAACAACAGAATACCTTGTTGTACGAGGAGATCTTAAGAATGCAAATGGTAATGATACTGCTACAACTTCTCAAGTTTATGTAAACTTGATTGGAGTATCAGGAAATGCTGAGGGTTCATATTCTTCATCATTGACAACATTCCCAACATCACCTGTTCAGGGTCCTACCTTGACAGTCGTAGGCGCAGGTTTGTCAGTTAGCCAGAATTCTGGATTCCAGAATTTGACCTACACTGCAAATAGTGCAAATACAAAAATTGGTTCATTTACTTTGACTGCAAATTCTTCAGAAGCAGTTAACCTTACCGGTGTTACAGTTACTCTTGCACAAGGTTCTGGTTATCTTCCTTTGACATCTTTGTCAAACTTGTATGTTTCAGTAAATAACACAAAACAACAGCCACAATCAACAGGAAATAACTTCTCTGTCTCGAATGTACAAATTCCAGCAAATGGTTATACCACAGTTGACGTGTTCGCTGATGTCGGTGCTTTGCCTTCAACGCAAACTTATAGCGGCACGCTTACTGTTTCAGCTGCTGGTACCGCCTCAACAACCATTGCTGGTGTTTCAATTGGTGCTTACGACGGTGGAAGTGCATCTACAGCTGCAGCCGCATTGGCAGTAGCTATAAATGGTCATTCAAACATCTGTGGTACAACCGCTGTTGCAAATGGAGCCACCATTACTTTGACAAGTTCATCAAGTACAATCACTGTCCTTCCTGGTGCATTAACTTCTGTTTCAAATCTTAATGGAAGTTTGTTGAAAGTTAATAACTCATCAACTCAGACTATCAAGACAAGCTTGTCTGTCACCGCAAATGGTGCAACAAGTAACTCAGATGCTTCTGTAAGTGGAATTGCTGGTCAATTGACCACAGTTGGAAACGGCACACTCAATATGCCTACACTTACAAGTAATACACCTGCAGTACAATACGTTCTTGGTGGTACAACGGGAAATAACTTTGCAGATTACGGATTCACCTCAAATGTAGGTAATGCTACAATTACTGAACTCGGATTCAGCATTCCAACAAATGCTGCATCTGTTCAGAGTATTACTGTTGGTGGTGTCACTGTTCCAGCAACAGCATCCACAACAATTTCTGGTTTGAACATTTCAGTTCCTTATCAGGCTTCTCCTACAGAAGTTAAAGTTGTCGTTGCGTTTAACCAAGTTGCAGCAGCTCCATATGGTAATGTCACATCAGCAGCGACAACCACTTTGGTGTTGACTCATGTGAAGTATTTGTCTGGATCAAATCAATTGACAATCGAACAGCCAGGTTCACCAATTACAACTTCAGCTGTTTCACAGCTTCCAGTTGCGGCTTATCCAGCAATTACATTCATACCACAAAGCTCAAACAACTTTACAAGCAATACTCAATTGTTGCTCGGACAAGTTTCTGTTACCATCAACAATGGTAATACAAGCAACCAAGTTAATTTGAGACAGATTCCTATCTCAATTACTGGTAATGGTGTTTCGTTGGCAGGAGCTCAGTTGACTCTTGCAGATCAAGCAAATACGAATGTCACGCTTGCATCTTCAACAAATGCTGGTGATACAGCAACGGCTGTAGGTACTGTAGGTACAAATTACCTTAGCTTCAACGGAACAGGTGGTTACAGTGGTTATTCAATGACAGGTACAAAGGTATTTAATCTTTATGCTAACGTCACTGCTTCATCTACTGCTTCAAACCTCGGAGTTCAACTCGGAGGTGCTGGAAGTGTTGTATGGGATGATATACAAGGAGGCGCTGCAGGTTTAACTGCAACTCTCTTGCCATCATATAACTCAAACAATACAACCTCTACGTTTGTAAGTGCGAACTAAATATAACTACTTGTGATTCTCTTGTCCTTCAACGGACAAGCGAATGGTTAACAAAAAACCACCCGAAAGGGTGGTTTTTTGTTTTCCCGAGGTGGAGCCTCGGTATACCGAGGCTCCACCTCGGGAGAAAAATTTATTTATTTTATTTTTTTCTATGTTAAAATGTCGGCAGAAACCATGAAAAGAAAAGTTGATATCGCCACCGGCGAATATTATCACATCTATAATAGAGGAGTAGAGAAGCGGGATATTTTTATTAACTGCAGTGATTATCGGCGTTTTATTCTCCTTTTAAATATTTTTAACGAAAAGAGATCTGTTTGTGTTCGTGATTGCAAAGATATTCTCCGAGGTGGAGCCTCGGGGAATAAAGAAACATTGGTTGATATTGGCGCATATTGTTTGATGCCGAATCATTTTCATATTTTGATAAAAGAAAAAAGAGATGGCGGAGCAACAAGCTTTATGCACAAGCTTACCACCGGCTACACTATGTATTTTAATAAAAAGTATCAAAGAGTCGGGCCGTTATTTCAAGGGACATTCAAATCAGAGCATATTGATTCTGATGAATATTTAAAATATCTATTTTCATATATACATCTCAATCCGTTAAAAATGATTGATGATACATGGAAAGAAACTGGACTTGCAGATATTATATCCGCGAAATCTTTTTTGGACACGTATCAATACTCTAGTTATCTTGATTATAGCAATCCTCAAAAATTCAACTCGGAAACTCTATGTAAAAATTCTTTTCCTGAATATTTTCCTACAAGTGAAGATTTTGATCAGAATATATTTGATTGGATGAATTATAAAACAAACTCATAATCCGAGGCGGAGCCTCGGTATACCGAGGCTCCACCTCGGCAGGTTTTGTCCACAGGAAAAATTTGAAACAGATATTTTTATTGCTAGACTATTTGCAATTATGTTTTCAAAATCTTTTAAACGAATACTATTTTTTACATTCAGTGTAAGTTTTATTCTTTTGATGTCTTTTACAAAAAATGCATACGCTGCAGTTGATCAGATTGTATTTATCAATCAGCCACAAACGATTGTCGTCGGACAAAGTTCGGCGCAGTATCAAATACAACTTCAAAATGCATCTGGTGGAGTAGAACAGGCGCCAGAGACAATTTATTTTACTTTACCGCTTGGGCTTGGATCTTTTTCATCACAAAAAGGCGGTACACCATATACCGCATCAAGCAGTGTATATATCGCAACCGGCAATTCAAACAAGTATTTTTATTTTCAAAGTAATGTCGCGGGAACATTTTCTTTGGTTATATCTGCACATAATAAAGACAATACGGAGGTTTGGCAGACTGAACAAACCGTTCAAGTGGTTGATTCGCTTGCAACAAGCACTGACAATCAAAATTCGTCAGACACGAATATTGCAACAACTACCGCCACAACAACAGAGGACATTGATAATACCGCATCAAGCACCGGTGCTACATCAAATCAGACAAATACTGTTGTCGAATACATTTCTGTCCATTCAGACCCCGAAGATTTGAGTTCTTATCAAGAAAATCCAGTATTAGGGCTTTCTGCCGGCAGAGATAGGGTGGGCTATATCGGCGTGCCACTTGTATTTAAAGCAAGTCATAATTTTCTAGATGGATTCGCCGGTTCTGTTTCTGATTGCACATTTACGTGGTCATTTGGCGATGGTTTGCAGGATATTGGTGAGACGGTTTCGCATTTGTATAAATATGCGGGAGATTATTCTGTTGTATTAAATGGTGTTTGCGATGGTATAAATGCTGTTTCTCGTGCGAATGTAAAAATTCTTTCGCCACAAGTTTCACTCGATATTACACCTGCATATGATATTGAATTGAAAAATATCGGTGATGCGGAGATAAATTTTGGTTCTTGGTCTTTGATGCAGGCATCAAGCAGTTTTGTATTTCCCAAAGATACGATAGTTGGCGCGGGGAAAGATATTATTTTATCTAATCAAGATACAAAAATATTCATTGCTTCTTCAAGTATTGTTTTTCTGAATAATCCGATTGGTGGGGAAGTCGCATCGACAAGTATTATATTGGCAGATAACAGTGCAATATCTTCTTCCACAAATATTACCGCAAGCAGTAGCGTGTCAGTGATTATTACAGAACCAAAACCAGCCATCTCACAAGTCGTTTTGCCCGTAGCGATAAAAAAAGAAATCATGTCGACATCATCAGAAACAGCAATGCAAGATACTGCACAGAAATCTGCAGCGGCGCTTGTGGCGACAGAATCAAGCTCAACAGAAAGTTTCTGGAGTACTATTATACATATCCCATCTCGAACATTTGGAAATATTTTTCATTCGTTTTACAACTTTTAGCTCCGTGCTATAATTCGTTTATGTTTGATAGTACATTTTTTAAATTCTTTATCGCCTTCGTTCTTATTATCGGGATTAGCTCGTTGGTTATTAATTATGTCGGAGGTTTGCACACGAGTCCCAATATTGACGTAAAAACGGCGTTGCCTGCGCAACAATAGATTTGTCTGATTTCTCCCCAAATAGCTGTTGACTTTCTCGCAATTTTTGCTAATATGCTATTTCAAGCTCCTGTGAGCTTTTTTATATCAATATTTCATGGCACGATCACTTAAAAAAGGTCCATATATCGACGAAAAACTTCTCAAGAAAATAGAAGGAAAAAAACCGATCGAAACCGGTGTTATTAAAACATGGTCACGACGAAGTCAGATTTCTCCAGAAATGGTTGGATTTAATTTTGGCGTACACAATGGAAGAGCACATATAGAAGTGCTTGTTACCGAAGATATGGTTGGACACAGACTCGGAGAATTTTCACCAACACGAAAGTTTACACGACATGGAGGTAAGATGCAAAAAGAACTTGATATAAAAGCAAAGGAATCTGAAATGGCCGCAGCAAAAGCAGCAAAGGCTACTGTTGAAACAAAAAAATAAACTACTACCATGATTATTACTGCAAAATTAAGCGATTATAGACAGTCACCAAGAAAAGTACGATTGGTCACTACTCTTATGAAAGGGAAGAAAGTTGAGGACGCAAAAAACGAACTTACTTTTTTGGTGAAACGAGCCGCAAAGCCACTTGCTGATCTTCTCGATTCTGCAGTTGCAAACGCAAATCACAATTTTAATATTCCTGCAGAAAATTTATATGTAAAAGAATTTACCGTAAACGAAGGTGTTGTTTTGAAAAGACGAATGCCACGATCACGAGGTATGGCGTTTGCAATTAATAAGCGAACAAGCCATGTTGTTGTTACTTTGGACACTTTGGATAATATGCCTATGAAAAAAGGTGCGAAAAAAACAGTAGTAAAGGAAGTAAAAGAAATAGCGGCATCAAAAACTACAAAAGCAAAATCAGCTAAAAAATAATTTTATGTCAAAAACCGTACATCCATATTCACATAGACTTGGTATCATCAGAGATTGGAAATCCCGATGGTTTTCAACTGGGAAAGAATACATTTCTTTTTTGAAAGCGGATACGATGCTTCGAGAATACCTCGAAAAGAAAATGCGAGGTCAATATGTCGGTGCTATTGAAATGGAACGAAACGACAAGACTTTCAGACTTATCATCAAGACGACACGACCAGGTATCGTTATTGGACGAAATGGAGAAGGTTCTATCAAGCTTCGAAAAGATATCATGAAGTTTGCTACAAAAAATAAATTTGCAATTCCAGCAGATTTCAAGCTTGATGTTGAAGAAATTAAATCACCAGAATCAAATGCAGCGATTGTTTCTCAGATGATTGCCGAAGGTCTTGAAAAAAGACTTCCATTTCGACGAGTCATGAAGCAAACTATCGAGAAATGTATGGCAAATCGTGACGTAAAAGGAGTGAGAATTTATTGCGGTGGACGACTCGGTGGTGCTGAAATTGCACGATCAGAAGAATTGAAGAGAGGACAAATTCCACTTCAGACATTTCGAGCTGATATCGATTATGCTACAGAAAAGGCTCATATGACATATGGAGATATTGGTATCAAAGTATGGATTTACCGAGGTGATATTTTCAATAAAGATAAAAAATAATTACTGCCATGTTAACCCCAAAGAAAGTAAAATTTAGAAAAGCACACACCTTCCGAGAGAATGCAGCAAAAGTCGGTGTTGAAACACGAGGAACAAAAGTTTCTTTTGGTTCTTTTGGTTTGAAAACACTTGAAGCGGGGAGAATAAAATCAAATCAACTTGAATCTGCTCGAAAAACGATTGCACACTCAATGTCAAAAAGCGGAAAAATCTGGATTCGAGTTTTCCCTGATCATCCATATACTTCAAAACCAGCCGAAGTAAAAATGGGAAAAGGAAAAGGAGAATTGCAGGGTTATGTTGCAATTGTGAAGCCAGGACGAGTTCTTTTTGAAGTCGAAGGAGTTACTGAAGTTGCGGCACGAGAAATGCTTCGAAAGGGCGGTACAAAATTACCGGTAAAAACGAAAGTCGTTGTGCGATAATATATATTTTTATGAAAAAAGATTTGACCCAAAAAACATCAGCTGAACTCCACTCATTACTTCTAGAAAAAGCAAAATCTTTTAGAGATTTGAAATTGGGTCTTTCTAAAACAAAGACAAAAAATCTCAAAGAAGGAAAAAATATAAGAAAAGAGATTGCACGAATTCTCACGCTCGTACATGCGTCAGAAAATAAAAAAGCATAATAAAAAGCATGAAACAAAAAATTGTAAAACAGAATAAGGGAAAAGTATTGCAAGGAACTATCGTATCATCAAAAATGAAGGATACCGTTGTTGTTTCAATCGATTCGTTCAAGAAACATCCAAAGTACGGTAAATTCATCAAGCGACAAAACAAAATCGCCGCTCACGATGAAGGAAACAAACATAAAGAAGGGGAAGTTGTTGAGATTATTGAAACACGACCAGTCTCAAAGACAAAACGATTTAAAGTTTTAGAGAAATAATTTTAAATATATGATACAACCACGATCATTAGTAAAAATAACCGATAACTCAGGCGCCAAAATAGGCCGAGTGTTTAAGGTGCTTGGAAGCTCAAAAAAGCGATGGGCAAAAATCGGAGAAATTGTTATTCTTTCTGTACAAAAAGCTGAGCCACGAAAACAGGCAAAGAAAAAGGATATTCTCTATGGAGTTATTGTTCGACAGAGACAACCTTTCCGAAGAGAAGATGGTTCATATATTCGATTTGATGAAAACGCAGTTGTTATTATAGAAAAAGGAAAGAAAGATCCAATTGCAGGTCGCGTATTTGGTCCTATTCCACGAGAGCTCGCAGATCTTGGTTTTAAAAAGATTGCATCACTTGCGCCAGAAATCGTATAAATAAAAGCAATACCATGAAAATAAAAAAAGGAGATACTATTATAGTGATTGCAGGAAAGGATAAAGGCAAAACAGGCAAGGTTGCAAAAGCATATCCAAAACTCAACAAAGTTTTGATTGAAGGAATCAATAATCACAAGAAACATCAGAAAGCCACACGAAGTGGTGCAAAAGGTCAGGTGATTGAAATATCTTTGCCGATTCACGTTTCAAATGTCATGATTCACGAAGATGGCAAGCGCGTACGAGTTGGAAGCAAGAAGCTTGCCGACAAAACAATTCGAATCAGCAAAAAAACAAAAAAAGAAATATAGTTTTTAAACGCTACTAAATACCATGATATCACTACGAGAAAAACAGAATAAAGCATTTGAGGCACTCAAGGGAACACTTGGACTCAAAAATAAAATGCAATCACCAAAGGTGATCAAGGTTGTTATCAATTCAGGAACCGGTTCTTTTAAAGATAAGAACAAAAATAAAATTGTAGAAGACCGACTTACTAAAATTACTGGTCAGAAAGCAGTATTGAAAGTCGCAAAAAAATCAGTCGCAACATTTAAGGTGCGAGAAGGGGATCCCGTTGGATACCAGGTTACACTTCGAGGACAGAGAATGTTTGATTTCCTCGACAAGCTTGTATACATTGCATTTCCACGAACAAAAGATTTTCGAGGTTTGAATGCAAATGCAATCGATGCTATGGGAAATTTCACGATTGGTATCAAAGAAAACTCAGTTTTTCCAGAATCAACAGATGAAGAATTGCGAGATGTATTCGGATTCGCTATCACTATCGTACTTTCTACAAAAGATAAAAAAGCGGCAAAAGCATTCCTCGAATATCTCGGATTTGTATTTAAAAAAGAAGACGATAAAAAGAAAAGATAAGAAAAATCAAAAACCGCTTTAAGGCGGTTTTTGATTAGTTGAAACATCTATTTACATTGTGCTAAGTGCATGGTAGTTTTATACGAGCTCTTTATAAAATCAACTCAAAAACGAGGGAGGATCTTGTGACTAAGCAACAAGAGGATTATTTTTATGAGGATCAGGCGAGCACTGAACATCCATTGTCTATCAGACAGATTATCGGGAGAGTCATGATGGGTGTGGGATTTGTCGGGGTGTGTTTCGTACCAGTACAGTCTCTGTTTGTTCCCGTAATAGTTTTCTTCTTCGGGTTCATTCTCTTGGAGAAAAAATGAAAAAGCTCTTGGAAGGGGCACTTTGGTGCCTCAACTGGTTTTGGGGCTTCATGATGATCTTATTCGTCGTACCGACGGATAGGGTGACGTGGTCAAAATCCGTGTTCATTTTCCGGATTCTCTTTTGGCTGTTGCTCGGTGCTTTTTCTGTGCATCATATCATCGCGCAAATTATTGCCTGTATCCTGCTTCTACTTTGCCTTCTCTTTTGGGTGGAGGTTGAGCTATGATGAATTGGGGTATGGCGATAGGCGTGTTTGCGTCATGTGTGCTCGCCGTGGCATATTTTTTGGGTGGTTGACTAGGTATTTTAAGTGCTTCAAGCCGGGTGCAATGCCCGGCTTTTTATTTTTTAAAAATTCACTTAAATCAGTACGTTGTGTATCTTTTCTAAAAAACAGCAATAAGACCAAGAAAATATGGTCGTCAGGAGACTCCGTATTTTCTTGACTTTTTGGAAGTCCCTTGCTAAGATACACCGACAAGCTTTTTAAAAGCTTTTTATATTTATGGCAAAAAAATCAGTTATTGCACGATCAAAAAAGGAACCAAAATTTGCCTCACGGGTGGTGAGACGATGTTTCCGATGTGGAAGAAAGCACGGCTACATGAGAGATTTTGATCTTTGCAGAATCTGTTTTCGGGAATTCGCAAATGAAGGTAAAATTCCTGGTATTAAAAAATCATCATGGTAGTCACAGACAAAATCGGAGATCTCATCATACGTTTGAAGAATGCAAATGCCGTTGGCAAGGAGTCTATCTCTTTGTATACTTCAAAATTGAAATTTGCTGTAGCGGAAGCACTTCTTCGAGCTGGATATGTTAAATCTGTAACAAAATCTAAAAATGGTAAAATGCTTGAAATCGTTCTCGCATATAAAGCAGACAAATCTCCAAAAATCACAAACGTACAAAGAATTTCAAAACCATCTCGACGGGTCTATCAAAAATCAGACGAATTAAAATCATTTAAGGCTGGATATGGTGCCATCATTCTTTCTACACCAGCAGGAATTCTTTCAAATAAAGAAGCTCACAAACAGAAAGTCGGCGGAGAAATTATGTTTAAGATTTGGTAATTTTTAAAAAACAATCATGTCACGAATCGGCAAAAAAGGAATAGATATACCAGCAAAGACCACCGTTACGGTACATGATGGTATTGTTTCTGTGAAAGGACCTTTGGGAGAACTTTCAAGAACTTTCAAAAAAAATATTATTGTTGAGGTTGTAGAAAATAGAGTTGAATCACGCCCAATAAAAGATACTCTTGAAAACAAAGCACTCTGGGGAACATACGCATCTCATATCGGCAATATGATAGAAGGAGTAAATAATGGCTATACAAAAAAGCTCATTGTCGAAGGTATTGGATACAAGGCGGATGTTACACCTACAGATATTACATTTAAAGTTGGTTTTTCTCATCCAGTAAAAGTTTCAATTCCAAAAGGACTCAAAGTCGTCTCTGATAAAGGCGTTTTGGTGATCACAGGTATTGATAAGGAACTTGTTTCAAGTTTTGCTGCAGGGCTTCGATCAATCAAAAAACCAGAACCTTATAAAGGAAAAGGAATTCGATATGAAGGTGAGGTTGTGAGACGAAAGGAGGGTAAGAAAACAGCCTAACGGTAAGGAGAAGGCGTAAAGTTCATAACGAAGAAAAAATACAAAAAAATGAAACGAGTAAATAACAAAGCAACAAAAATACAGGCACGACACAATCGAATTAGAGCTAAAATCTCTGGTACGAAAGAGATGCCAAGACTTTGTGTATACAAATCAAATACGTCTATTTACGGACAAATTATTGATGATTCAAAGGGTATAACTCTTGCAGCGTTTTCTGCAGATAAAGCAAAAGGAAAGACGATGCTTGAAAAATCAAAAAATGCAGGAAGTGAAATCGCAAA
>Ga0302186_10001207_pt1 | contig 22014 bp, 14 predicted proteins | sample II_Bog_E1_2_FD_198782 | JGI IMG/M metagenome (GOLD analysis project Ga0302186, IMG submission 198782) | Peat permafrost microbial communities from Stordalen Mire near Abisko, Sweden - II_Bog_E1_1 | ecosystem: Environmental > Terrestrial > Soil > Wetlands > Peat | place: Sweden: Abisko...
ATAATCATAACCGAATTGTGTTTTGAGAAGATTCAACATTAGATGAATGAACTAAAGTTACTTATGTATATATATTTCCTAAAATATTTTTTAATTTTTTTTTTGTAATAAAATTTGTTTTAAATTCAATAAAATTATGAAATATTGGTTATTGAATACAAAAGTGAAAACAATATGTAATGTATGGTGCTCATACTAAAATAAATTATAAAGATTTAAAATCACAGTTAGAAAAAGAATGAACATTAGAGTGATTTAAAAATGAAGGTGATTATGGATCAGGTTTATATGTTCAAAATATGTTGAAAATTACAAAAAAATATAATGATATAAAAAAATTTGCGTTAAATAAAGAAGCTGAAGATCGTAAAGAAATAAGGGATGAAATTTTACAAAATATCATAAATTTGGTATTAGAAAAAGATAAATTAAAAGAAGTTAATCAATATTTATTAGATTTAGAAAAAATTAAATATGATAGAATTGAAAATAATTTTGATAACAAATTTATTGATATAAATAAAAAATTAATGCTTGATGTAGATCAAATAAGCCCAAAAAAATGAGTAGAACAAGAAATAAAATATAAATATAAAGATATAGTTTTAAATAAAAAATTAGAAATGGAAGAGGAAGAATATAATTTATTAAAACAAAGCTATACAAAAAGAGGATACCATAATTCAGAAGATAAAGAAAAAACATTACAAATTTTAACTTGAGCAGATGAAAAAAAAATAAAAATATGATTAGAAAAACAAAAATCTACCTTAGAATATGAAAAAAATTTAAGAGATTATAATTTTAAAAATAAAATTATAGATTCTGCATTAGATTTTAAAGAAGCGCGATTTTTTGAATCAATTAAAGAATATAATAAAGACTTAGAAAATGCATATTTAGAAATTGAAAAACAAGAAAAAAAAGATAAATCAGATGATGCTACTTTTGAAAAAAAAATAAATATATTATACGGTTCTTTAAAACAATATTATCCTTATTATCGTAAATGAACTACTATGGGTGCTCGTATGAATTATGTATTAGCTCAAATAATAATGATATTTGTTGGTTGATTTGATAATGTAAAAAAAATAAGAAGAAATGAGTTTAATATAAAAAATATTTTTAAAATATTATGAATTGATTTATCTAAGCATGTTTATAAAATGTATTGAGAATTTTTAATTATTTGAAATGAATATGATGCTTTAAAAAAATGAGGTTGAAGTATTAGAACAATATTAAAATTTAGTTTATTGTTTACACCAATAATAATATATTCAATAGGTTTATACGTTATATTTATATTATTTTTTATTAATTCTATTGCTTTTCAAAAAACTAAATATATAATAAAACATGTGTTATCAAAATTAATAAAATTAATAAAAAATAATATAAATATGACTATACAACATAGTTTAAAAAAAATTTTTAAATTTTTAAAAGAATTTATATTTTATTTTAAATATATGTGAAATATTATAAATTTATTATTTAGGGATATAGAAACTGGTAACACAATATTAGATCAATTATATTATAAATTTTATAATATATGTGGTAAAATTCAACGTAATATTTTTTTTATTAAAGGTGCTTTTATTTTAGAATATAAAAATAATAAGAATATAAAAAAAGGTTTAAATTCTGTAAAAAAATATATTGTATTAAAATATAAAGTATATATTGAACAAAAAAAAAAAAAAAATTGAAAAATAATATGAATAAATAAAAAAGATAATTTAAAAATAAAATTAGAATTAATTTATATAATTTTAAATATAAAAAATAATATAATAACTATTAATGGTAAAATTTTAAAATATATATATAATTATATAATATATCCAATATTTAAAATAGATTTAAGAACTTTTAAAATTTTATGTAAAACAAATCTTAAATTATATAGAGAATATAAGCTTAAATTAAAAGAAAATTTTAAAGTATTATTATTATTAAAAAAAGTTAAAACATGAGATTTAATTAAATTAATAATAAAAACTTTATGAAAATTGTTAATTTTACCTTTTTCATATATAATAAAATATCAACAAAACAAATATATAGAAAATTATAAAAAAGGAATTCAAGGATTTAGAGAAAATCCAATGTATTTAATATTAAATAACCCAAAAAAAAAAAAAAATTGACAATTAAAATTACATAATATTTTAATGGAAAGAAAAATTTCTAGATATTTAGAAAATTTATTATATGTACAAACACATTTAATAGAAATATTTTTTACATATAAAATATCTGAAGTTAAATGAACTAACAAAAATTATTATCAAGATTTTTTTTGAAAAAAATGATTTTGATATTTCAAAGTATATAAAAAAAAAATTGTAAATTGATTATTTGAAGTATTTAGAAATATAGAAGAAAGTTATGAAAATTTTGAAGAAAATATAGAAACTCAAAATTGAACTTTATGACAACGTTGTAAATATGCTTTTTATATGTATAGAATGTATAATCATGTAATGACAAGAAGTAGTCAACGTAAAATATCACGAGATCTTTTTTTTTATAAAAGAGCAAAAGAACGTGATAAAATAATACGTATTTATTTTTTTAAAGGAATAATAAATTGAATTACATATGTAACTATAAATAAAGTTATATTTGTTAAAATAAAAGATATAAAACCTCGAAAAATAAAACATAAAAAATTTAGATATTATATAAAAAATATAAAAGCAACTATACATATTTCAGGCTATATAGAAGAAGTTCCTCCACAATTTTGAGCTTTAGTAATAATTTATAATAAATATTATAAATATTTATTAAAATATGCATATAACAATACATCTTATCCAAAAAAATGAGAGCCAAATAAAAGTTTAGAATATAGTAAAGATTATAAGTGACGTTTAGCAAGCCCAGAACATCTTTATGATATTCCATTTTTTGATAGAAGATTTATAGCTGCAGATATAAATTCTTTTCATTTTACCGAATTTTTAGCAAGTTTAGCAAATGAGCCTTATGACCCATTAATAAGATGAATGTTATTTATTTTAGAATTTGGAATGACTCATGAAAATATGATAGAAGATATACGAGATGAAGGTGGTAAAAATTGAAAAGGTTTTCATCATATACATGAAGTTTGAGGTGATATAAGTTTAGCACAATTATTAACTTATAATGAATATTTAGATGAATATAAATATGAAATTAAAGAATTTGATCGTTTAATAGGTGGGGTTGATTTTTTAAAAATTGCAGAAAATACTTTAGAACGCGATAAATTAAAATATTATTATGATCAATATAAAGCTGTAAAAGATAGAATAGTATATAAAAATGAAGATATCTTAGAAGAAGTTTTAAAAGGTAGAAAGTTAAAAAGTGCTAAAATGTTACATAAAGCTTTATTACGTAATAAAATAAAAACACCAAAAGAACTTGATGAAGATCAAGAAAAAGAAAATTTAAAAGAATATTTTTATGTAAAAAAAAGGGAATTTTTTGAAGATAATATGATAGAAAAATATTGAGATTGACAAGCACAATATGATTCAAAAATTCCAGAAGATACTTATTATAATTTGGGTGATATATGAAGTGCAACTTTAGAAGCGCATTCTTGTGAAGATTATTTTTTAGCAAGAGGTAAATTGATAAATTATGCTTATTTAATTGATGATATCGTATTAGAAAGTTATGATGAAACTATGGAAGAAATTTATTCTTTTTTAATGTTTAGAGTTTGAAAAACATTACAAAAAATTTTAAAAAGAGATAATGTAAAATCTGTAGTAAATTATAAACATTTAATTATAGATCCAAAAATTTTATCTCGTTTAAATTATACAGAACATTTAAGATTAGATATAGACCAAACATATGATAAAAAATTAGAAAAAGATGTAGTTAAAGAAACATATGTATATATATATGATAAATTATCTTGAGAAGTTTTACGAACAAATCCTTTATATGGTTTTATAGAAAATAATTATTTATTATTTTATTATGAAGTAGGGGATGTATTTACATATGAAGATAAAATACAATTTAATGTTGATGCTATACGTTATCAAAGAGTAGATAAATTTCATGAACAAGAAATTTTATTAAAATTAATAAATATTTTATCAGAACGTAGAAAAACTTATAAAAATATAAAAAAAAAAAAAATATTTGTTGAAAAAACTAAAATTAAAAAAGGTTTAAATATTGCATTTATTCATAATGTAAAATGAACTTGAGAACAATGAGTGCTTTATAATGATTTTGATAATGAACATGAATTATTAAATAAAAATACTATAATTTTTAACGAAAGATATAATATTTGAAATTTAAAAAGAGTGCCCGTAAGAATGAAATTACCAGTTATGTTAGATGTAGATGAAGAATATATGTATAATTATTATAAAGATAAATCAAATTATATGCAATTTTTTTGACATCGTCACTTTTTAATGACAAGTACTATAACACCAATATTAAAACAAAGTTTAGAATGAGAAAAATGTAAACTTTCTTTAGAAAAACATTTTGATAAAAATATACAAGATTTGATAATTTGATTATTTACAGCTAAAGCTTTAAATAGAGAAGCTGCTAAAATAAAAAAAGATTATGAATTTGTATTTAAAAATTTTGTACAAAATTATGGTGTATTTCATAAATTATATTTTTTAGGTTTAGCACATTATTCATGAGATTTAATAAGATATCATGAAATTTGATGAGGTGAAGAAGAATTTCCATATGATAAATATTTTCAATTAAAACAAATTGAATTTTTAAATCATGATCCAGGGGTAAAAAGATTAATGGTAAAAATACACGATATTTTTGTAGATAAATATAAACCTATAAGTTATGTATATTTTTTTAAATATCAATTTTTTCCAAATTATTTATATCGTGTATATGGTTTATTAACAATTGCTAGTTTTATATGATTATTAAAAATTTTATTTTATAATCCAGCTGAATATTTAGCTAATCATTACATGGTTTTTGTACCAATGTTATTAACACTACTTTTTTGATATTTAAGAAGAAATTTAAATGATATTAGGGATATTAGTAAAGGTTCTGAAATATATTTATATAGATATCGTACAAGTCGAGTATTAAGTCCAACTGAATGAAATCAAAGAAAATTAAGATTAGATCTTCATAAAAAAGAGTGAATAGAAAATTTTTATGAAAAAGAAAAAATTGAAGAAGTATTTGAATTTAATGAATCTATGTCTACAGACAGGGATCCATATTGATGACGATTTCATACTCATTTAAATAAAGATAATAAAATGCATTCATATAAACAGAATAAATTTTTTATATTTATTTTTATTATGTATATTTGAGCAGAATATTGAAAATCTTATAAATTTCAATTTCGTAATAGTTGATGATTATGAGATTTTTATAGAGTTGATGAAGCTCTTTATCAAAATTTAAAAGCTCTACGTCAATATGCTCCTAAAAATTTTAAAGAAAGAGAATGACTTGCAGATAGTTGAACAAGAATAGAAGGTGGTGGTAATGTATATACTAGATGATATGAAAATTATTATCGAAATTTAAAAAAATTACCATTAAAACAATTAGATCATGGATACTATGATTGACAAGTTGAAAGAGATGTTGTTATGCAATATTGATGAGAACAAAAAAATATAATAGAATATATTTCTGCATTAGGTGATTCTTATTGAATAGAATTTGGTCGAAGAATTGAGGATCATTTAATACGACAATTGGATAAGTATAAATCTTTATCTGAACAAGATATGTTTTTACTTTTTTTAAAAAAAGTAGGACCTCGAAGATTAAAATGACATAAAACATATTTAAAAAAAACAAATTATAAAGAAGACGATTTATTTTTATTAAAAAAGATTATTACAAGCGATTTAAAAACTCTTAAAGAAGATCATATATCAGTGCATCAAATGGATAGATGAGCCTCAATTAAAAAAGATTTAAAAATGGATTTAGCACATTTAAGACTTGATATAAAAAAATGATATTTAGGCGGTAAATATATAAATAAAAATAATCCTTATAGAAAATGATTTGAATTTTTACAATGAGTTGAAGATTGATATAATTATAAAGTAATTCAACGAGATCATATATATCCAGTATTTTTATTAGAATCAAAATTAAAAACAGATGTTTTAGTTTTACAAGATATGGAAAGATATAGAGCTCAATATGATTCAAATATAGAAAATATTTTTAATTATCAAAAACAATATTTAATTAGGGAAAAAGAAATATATACAAATCACTGCTTATCGTTTAAATCAGGAAATTTTTTAGATATACGTACTTTATTGTCGATAACAGAAACAGAAAAACATTATCATAATTTTTGTTATCGTTTTATAAAATATAAATTAGATAGATTAATTGTGATGAAACATGTTCATCCTGAATATTTTGATAGGAAATATGAGTATTTGTTAAGAAAATATAAAATATATAAAAAAGTGAATCTTAATCCAGAACTACTGTTAAAATTAAGGACAACTGAACAAAATATGTTAGTAGATGCTTTAAGAAGACATGGCAGATATATAAAAAATTTAAATGCAAAAATTCAAAAATCCGAAGTTATTGAATATAAATGTAATTTATTAATAAATTATTGAAAAGAACAAAAAGATTTTTGAATTTTAATTTTAGATTTTTATCAAAAAATCGATTTAATTGAATTTATAACAATATTAATAAATTTATTAATGAAAATATGAGAATAAATTAAAATTATGTAAATATAGATATATAGCTGGAATAGTTCAGTTGGTAAGAATAATGAATTCATAACTCATAGGTCATGGGTTCAAATCCCATTTCCAGCTTTATTTTTATATAAAATGAAAATACTATTATTTTTATTTGTAATAATATTTGTAATAATATTTTATTTTATTATAAGTTTAGATAATAAATCAATTTATAAATATCGTGATAAATTTTTTATTTTAAGTATGATATTATTTTTAATAAGTATAATAATGTTATTTATTTATAATATAAATAATATAAATTCTAATATATTAGTAAAATTAGAATGAAATTTTATATTTACATATTTATTTTATTATGAATTATATATAGATAATTTATCTATAAGTTTTATAGTATTAACAACTTTTTTAATACCAGTAACTCTAGGTTTAGGTTTAATAAATATAAAATATCGTTTAAAAGAATATTTAATATATTTTTTTTTAATAGAAATTTTATTAATAAATTTTTTTTTAGTTACAAATTTATTATTATTTTATATTTATTTTGAAGCTATTTTAATACCAATGTTTTTAATAATATTAATATGAGGTTCTAGAAAACGAAAAATACATGCATCATTTTTATTTTTTTTTTTTACTTTAATTGGATCCTTATTTATGATATTAGGTATATTATGATTATATTTGTATGTAGGTGAGTTAAATATTCAAATTTTACAATATATTATATTATCAAAAGAACATCAATTAATTTTATGATTTTTATTTTTTATAGCATTTGCAGTTAAAGTTCCAATGTATCCTGTACATAGTTGATTACCAGAGGCACATGTTGAAGCTCCAACAGGTGGTTCTATAATATTAGCAGGTGTTTTATTAAAATTAGGGTTATATGGAATGTTGAGAATTTTAATCGTATTGTTTCCAATTGCAAATATATATTATACACCTTTAGTTATTACATTAAGTTTTATATCTGTAATATTCATATCAATAATAATATTACAGCAAATAGATTTAAAAAAAATAATAGCATACTCTTCAATCGCACATATGAATTTTGCTGTAATAGGTATTTTTTCAAATAATATTTATGGCATAGAAGGTAGTATTTTTACAATGTTAAGTCATGGTTTAATTTCAAGTATGTTATTTTTTTGTATAGGTATTTTATATGATAGATATGGAGAACGTAATTTATTATACTATACAAATATAGTTCAAATAATGCCATTTTTTAGTTTTTTTTTTTTTTTTAGTATAATAGCAAATTTGGGAATGCCAGGTACAAGTAGTTTTATAGGTGAATTTTTATTATTACTAAGTTTAAGTTTTAAAAGTATATTTTTGTTATTTGTAATGTCATGAACTTTATTTTTAACAACAATATATTGTATTTGATTATTTAATAGAATATGTTTTGGTTATATGAGTAAAAAATATGTAATAATATATAAAGATTTAATAAGATTTGAATCCTTAATATTAATTATTTTTACAATATTAATATTATTTTTTGGATTATATCCAAATTGTATTTTAAATTTATTTCATGATTTTATATATTTTAATATGCATAAAGAAATATTATATATTCAAAAAAATTTGTAAAAATGTTTAAAACTTGTTATAAATTTTTTTTAAAAGATAAATATTATATAGAAACTATATATAATAAAAATATTCATATTTTTATTAATAATATAGCATGAGATGAAGTATTTAATATAATATATATATTATTTTTTTTAATAATAGTAATAAGCAGTATGGGTGTTTTATTATCAAAAAATCCAATTCATTCTGTTTTTTTTTTAATAATAGTTTTTTTACATATAAGTTTTTTATTATTATTATTACATGTTGAATTTTTAGCTTTTTTAATTTTTATAGTTTATTTAGGTGCTATAGCTGTATTATTTTTATTTGTAATAATGATGTTTAATATTCATATATTAGAAACACGTGATAATATAATTAGATATATACCTTTAGTAATTAGTATTTTTTTAATTATATTAGAAATTAGCTATATAACTAATTGAATTGAATTTAAATGAAGTTTATTATCTTTTCAAGATTTTTTTTATATACATAAAAATTGATATAATTTTTTATATAGTAAAGATAATATCGTAGTTATAAGTATAATTTATAATTATTATTTATATAATTTTATAATTGCTAGTTTAATATTATTAGTTGCTATGATAGGTGCAATAATGTTAACTTTAAATTTAAATGTAGATTTAAAAAAACAAATTTATTATATACAAAATAGTAAAAATTTATATAATAGTGTAGTTTTAAAAAAGCATAATAAATCTAAAAGTGATCTTTGATGTCTGTATATGAAAGATGAATATAAAGATCAAGAATGATTAAAACGTAAATATAAAGCAGAGGTTTTTTCTAATATGTATACATATGAGCATAATGCTTTTATAGCAGCATGAAGAGCTAAACAGGCCGGTATTGTTGTGGAAAATAAAGTAAAAAAATATTAAATGAAATATAATTTTAATTCACATATAAGCAATATATTATTATTGTTTTTATGATGTATTTTAATAAATAAAGTATCTTATACTGAAGAATTAGCCCTATCATTAATATATATAGTATTATTTATTATAATTAGTGAAAATCTAAAAGAAGTTATAAAAGAAATGATAATTAACCAAACTTTAAAATTAATATTTTGTTATGAACAATTAATTTATTTTAAAATAAAAATGTTAATAAAAAGTTTAAAAATATTTAAAATTTTAATGCAAAAAAAAAATATTAAAAATTTAAATAATATATTAAATTATGAATTAAAAAAAAAAAAAACAAATAATATAAATAATAAAAAAAAAATAAATAATATAAGAAAAATCAATTCTATATTATTTTTTTTATTATTTAAAGCATACAAATAATAGAAAAATGATAGAATATTATAAAATTTTTATAATGTTTATCATTTGTGTAATATTAGCTATTGTAATTTTAGGTTTATCTTATATAGTAAAAAGTAAAAATTATAATTGAGAAAAAATATCAGCATATGAATGTGGTTTTCAACCTTTTGAAGATACAAGAAGTAGATTTGATGTAAAATTTTATTTAGTTGCAATATTATTTATAATTTTTGATTTAGAAATAGCATATTTATTTCCTTGAGCATTATCTATAAAAGAATTAAATATAGAAGGTGTAATTTCAATGATAATATTTTTATTTATATTAACAATAGGTTTTGTATATGAGTGAAAAAAGGGAGCATTAGATTGATATTAAAATGAAATTTATAGAGTGATTATATTCTTTTTGAAAATTTTATTGACATTATACTCCAGTACTTTCTTATTTAAAAATAAGAAAAACATATTTATTAAAAAATTATAATGATATAAATTGATATTTTATATATTATATTATATTAATGTTAGGTAAATATATTAGCAAAGTACAATTAAAAAAAGGTGAACATCATTTATATTTAAATAATGAAAAAGACTTAGACAAAGTATTATTTTTTTTAAAATATCACATAAATACTCAATTTAAATTATTAATGGACATTTGTGGAATTGATTTTATGGAAAAATATAAAAATCGTTTTGAAATAAATTATAATTTATTATCAATAAAATATTGAGTACGTTTACATATAAAAATTCATGTTAATGAATTTATACCAGTAAATTCTATAATAAAAATTTTTAAAAGTGCAAATTGATATGAAAGAGAAATTTGAGATATGTTTGGAATTTTTTTTAAAAATCATAATGATTTACGTAGAATATTAACAGATTATGGATTTGAAGGTTTTCCTTTACGAAAAGATTTTCCACAAACAGGTTATATAGAATTGCGCTATAATAATGATTTTAAACATTTAATATATGAACCACTTGAATTAAGTCAAGATTTTAGAAGTTTTGATTTTTTAAGTCCTTGAAATCAAATAAAATAAAATGTTAAATAAAATTAAGCATTTTTATATGAATTTTGGGCCACAACATCCAGCAGCTCATGGTGTGTTAAGATTGGTATTAGAATTGCAGGGAGAAACTATAATAAGAGCAGATCCGCATATAGGTTTATTGCATAGAGGTACTGAAAAATTAATAGAATATAGAAATTATATACAAGGTTTACCTTATTTTGATAGATTAGATTATGTTTCAATGATGGCACAAGAACACAGTTATTCTTTAGCTATAGAAAGTTTATTAAAATGTATTGTACCTTTAAGAGGGAAATTAATAAGAATTTTATTTTCTGAAATAACTAGAATTTTAAATCATTTATTAGCCTTAACAACACATGCTTTAGATGTAGGTGCAATGACACCTTTTTTATGAGGATTTGAAGAACGTGAAAAATTAATGGAATTTTATGAAAGAGTATCAGGTGCTCGTATGCATGCTGCATATTTTAGACCTGGTGGTGTAAGTCAAGATTTGCCAAAAGGTATGTTAAATGATATATTTTTATTTTTAAATCAATTTGAAGCTAGAATAAGTGAAATTGAAGAATTACTAACTAATAATAGAATATGAAAACAACGTTTAGTAAATGTAGGTATAGTTAATTATAAACAAGCTTTTGAATATGGATTTAGTGGTGTAATGTTAAGATCTTGTGGTATACAATGAGATTTAAGAAAAACTATGGGTTATGATAATTATAATACTGTAAATTTTAGAGTACCAAACACCTTTAATGGTGATTGTTATGATCGATATTTAATACGAGTCATGGAAATGCGTGAAAGTCATGAAATTATGAGTAAAATGATTAATAGATTAGCAAAAAAATTTAAAGAACCTAATTTAAATATTGTGAAAACTAGAGATTATAAAATTTGTGCTCCTTCAAGAGGCTATATGAAACAATCAATGGAAGCTTTAATTCATCATTTTAAATTATATACAGAAGGTCTTGTAATACCTGAAAATCAAGTTTATTGTGCTGTAGAAGCCCCAAAAGGTGAATTTGGTGTTTATTTAGTCTCAAATAATACTAATAAACCTTATCGTTGTCATATAAGAGCACCTGGTTTTGCACATTTACAAAGTTTAAATTATATGACTAATAATCATTTAATTGCAGATTTAGTTACAATAATAGGTACTCAAGATATTGTTTTTGGAGAAATAGATAGATAAAAATAATATTATAAATTATAGAGTAGTTTAATAGGTAAAATAGTGGTCTTCAAAATCATTGTTAAGGGTTCAAGTCCCTTCTCTATCGTAAATTAAAAATATAAGTTAATAAATTATTTTAATAATAAAAATGGGTGGAATAAAAGATTATACATATCAAAATATTATATTTGTACATGATTTTGTATATATATTTTTAATATTAGTATTTTTAATAATTATAGCATATTTTATAATAATATTTGTGGAATATAAAATAGAAAATTATAAAAATTATTTTAAATTATTTATAAGCAATAAAATAAAAGAAATTTATATATTAAAAAATTTAAAAAAAAAAAAAATAAATATAAAAGATATTTCGAAACAAAACACATTATGATTTATACAAAAATATGGTATTCATTTAAGAAGTGTTTTAAATCAAGTTCATAATTTAAAGTTAGAAATAATATGAACTTTTATACCTATTTTTATAATATTAGAATTAATATTTCCATCATTATCTTTAATAGCAGATGATGAAATTAGTAATAAAGCTAGTTTATATACTGTAAATGTAATTGGAAATCAATGATATTGAACATATGAATTAAATACTGCAATGGGTATTATAAAACAAGTAAGTAATTTAGCTTTAATAGATGAACTAGATTTACATAATAGAAATTATGCAAGATTATTAGCTACTACAAATGCAATATCAATACCTGTTGGTTTAAAAACATCTTTTTTTATAACTTCAAATGATGTTGCACATAGCTGAGCAATACAAGGATTAGGAATAAAAGTTGATGCCATACCAGGAAGAATAAATTTAAAAACTGTTATTGCTTCTAAAATAGGTTTATATACTGGAATGTGTAGTGAGTTATGTGGAATAGAACATGGTTTTATGCCAATATCATTACAAGTATTAACATTAAATAATTGAGGTTATAATTTAGAATATATGAGTGAAAAAATATTATCATATACAGATATAAAAAATATTTGATATATATAATATAAATATTTTTTATTATTTATATTATATAAAAAATTATATTATAAAATAAGTATTTAATGGATACCTAGGGAATAAAAATAAAAGACGCAAAAAAATGAAATATTATTCTTAAATATTAAATAAAAAGTATAAAATATAAGAAATAATTTTCTTGGAGGAAACTAATAATTATGTTAATCATAATAATAAATTTAGTGAATTGAAACATCTTAGTAGCTAAAAAAAAAAATTAATAAAGATTTTGTAAGTAATGGTGAATGAAAATGAAAAAGAATGAAAAAAATAATTAAATTTTTTGAATAAATTTTTGAATAAATTTTTTGAATAAGGGTGGAATTCCCTTATAAAATATGGTAAAAATCCTGTAAATTAAATTTATAATAATTAAAAAAGTATAACAAAACTTGTGAAATTTTGTTTGAAAATAGGAGAACCATCTTCTAATTCTAAAATTTTTATTCACCGATAGTGTAAAAAAGTACCGTGAGGGAAAGGTGAAAAGAGCGAAGGCTAGTGAAATAGAATTTAAAATTGAATATTTTTAGAGCAGTTAAATTTAGTAAATAAAGATAATGTACCTTTTGTATAATGGGTCAGTGAGTTAATTTTTTTAGTAAGTTTAAATTAATAAATGTAGACATAGTGAAAACGTGTTAAAAAAGGCATAAAATTAAAAAAATTAAACCCGAAACTAAGTGATCTAATTATGAACAGACTGAAATTTATAGGGTCGAACTTGTGTATGTAGCAATATACTAAGATGATTTGTGATTAGGGGTGAAAGGCCAATCAAACTTAGAGATAGCTGGTTTTCTGCGAAATTTATGTAGGTAAAGTATAATTTTAAAATTATTAAAGGTAAAGCTCTGAATAGGTGCGGGGGGTTTAGTCGACCTTACCAAATCTAAACAAACTGTGAATATTAATAATAAAATAAATTATAATCAGAATAAAAGTGTTAAGATTGTTATTCAAAAGGGAAACAGCCCAGATTATTAACAAAAGTCTTTAAAAATATTTAAGTAGTAAAGAATTAAAATATAATTTATATCAGGAGGTTGGCTTAGAAGCAGCAGTCCTTTAAAGAAAGCGTAACAGCTCACTGAAAAAAAATCTAATTAAATTTAATTAAATTTATATTAAAATCGATAAATGTAGGGAGTTTAAAATATATACTGAAGTTATAAATATATAAAAGAAAAAAATAAAATATATGGTAGCAGAATATTCTGTAACTTTATAAAGAATAATTGTAAAATTATTTGAAAAGATCAGAAGTAAGAATACTGACATGAGTAACGTAAAATAATGTTAATAAATAATCATTATCACCGAAAATTCAAAGTTTTCAAATTTTAGATGAACTAATTTGAGTTAGCCGGTCCCTAAAAAAAAAAAGTAGTCCACTATATTTTGATGGGAAAACTATTAAAATTTAGAAAGCCAATTATAAGTAACAAATTTATAAATATTTTAAATATTTATTAGATTATAAATAAAATATTAAAAATTTCAAGAAAAAACTTATAAATTATATAATGACCGTACTAAAACCGACACAGGTGAATAAGTAGAGAATACTAAGGTGTGTGAGATAACAATATTGAAGGAACTCGGCAAATTGACTCTGTAACTTCGGGAGAAAGAGTACTTAAATAAATTATTTATTTAAGTGGCACAAAACAGGGGGTAGCGACTGTTTAACAAAAACACAGGACTCTGCAAAGTGTAATTACTAGGTATAGGGTCTGACACCTGCCCGGTGCTGTAAGATAAAAAGGATAAATAATTATATTAAAAAAATTATATTAAAAATAAATAAATAAAAGCCTCTTTTATTATTTATTTTTAATATAATTTTTTTAATATAAAAGTTTTGAATATAAATCCCAGCAAACGGCGGCTGTAACCATAACGGTCCTAAGGTAGCGAAATTCCTTGTCGGGTAAGTTCCGACCTGCATGAATGGTGTAACGACTTCCCCACTGTCTCCAATATTGACTCAGTGAAATTGAATTTTCTGTGAAGATGCAGAATATTAATGGCTAGACGGAAAGACCCTGTGCACCTTTACTATAATCATTAGTTGTATAAAAAGAATATAAAATGTAGAATAGATGGGAGTCGTTTATATTATTTTATTATTATTTAAAGAGGTTTTAAATTAAGTAATAGTAAAATAATATTATTTTATTTGTTCCTTGGCACAAGCCAATTGAAAAGACGTCAGTGAAATACCATTTAATATATAGATTTTTATACTAATGATATAAAATATTAAACAGTTTATGATTGGTAGTTTGACTGGGGCGGTCGCCTCCTAAAAAGTAACGGAGGCGTGCAAAGGTGTTTTATAATTAATTAACAATTAATTAAAAAGTATAATGGCTTAAAAATGCTTAACTGTAAGATTAACAAATCAAACAGAGACGAAAGTCGGCCATAGAGATCCGGTAATTCTTAATGGAAAGGTTATCGCTTAACGGATAAAAGGTACGCCAGGGATAACAGGCTAATTACCCTTTAGAGTTCTTATCGATGGGGTTGTTTGGCACCTCGATGTCGACTTATCATATCCTGAAGCTGAAATAGGTTTCAAGGGTTGGGCTGTTCGCCCATTAAAATGGTACATGAGTTGGGTTCAGAACGTCGCGAGACAGTTCGGTTCCTATCTACCATTAAAAAAGAAAATTAAAAAAAGTTTAACTTATTACGAGAGGATCAGTTAATATGTATATATGGTGTATTGGTTGTTATACTATTAGCAATGCCAAGTAGCCACGTACACTGTTATAATCGCTGAAATAATAAAGGTGAGAAGATAATTTTAAAAAAATTTCTTAAAAAAAAATAAAAGATTATTATATATATTAGACTTGTGTTTATGTGTGAATATTGTGAAATATTAGTTTAGAAGTTCTAATAATTTATGTAAAAATAAAATTAAAAAAAAGTAAAATTAAAAAAATGGGGGTATAGCCAAGTGGTAAGGCATTGGTTTTTGGTACCATGATCATAGGTTCGAATCCTATTACTCCAAAAAAGATGGCTGAGTGGCTAAAAGCGTTGGTCTTGAAAACCAATCATCATTTATGATGTCGTGGGTTCGAATCCCACTCTTTCCGTTTATAAAATATATGAAAAAAAAGGGTAAATTTTTATATAAATTTATATATAAATATGAAGTTGATTTTTGAGGCTATTTAATCTCATGTTCAAATGGAAAACGTTTTTTTAAAAAAATGTTTAAAATTTTTTGTTTTAAGTATAGAAATCAAATACAAATTATTAAATCTTTATATAGAAAATCTTATTTAGATTTTAATTATTCTAGAACTATGCAAAAAAAAAAAAAATTAAAAATATATACACGAGATTATATTGTAAGATTACATAATTTATTAAAATTTAGAGTTTATTATGGTGATATGACTATAAAAAAATTTCGTAAATATTTACAAAAAGTAAATACTAGACGTTTAGATTTTGAAAGTAAAATTTGTTTTTTATTAGAAAGTAGGTTAGATATATTATTATTTCGTTTAAATTTAGTAAAAACTCCTAGAGAAGCTAGAGAATATATAAAATGTAAAAAAGTAGAAATAAATAATAATGTAATACATACTTTAAATCCTCAATTATATATAAATGATGTTATAAGTTTTAATAAAAAGTTATCAACTTATTTACGAAATAATTTAGCATCTAAATTAGAATCTGATAAAATTTTATTTAATTATCCAAGATATTTAGAGATGAATTATAATTTAATGAAATGTATGTTTATATCATATCCTAAAAATAGTAAGGATATCCCAACTACATGAAATTTTAATATATCTTTTTTAAAAAATTTTATTTAAAAATTTTAAACATATTGGGTGGCTGAGTGGTTTAAAGCGTCGATTTGCTAAGTCGATATATTTGTATGAATATCGTGGGTTCGAATCCCACCCTAAAGGGAAATTAAAAAAAATGTTTGGTTATTTTTTATTAAGTACAGAAATTTATATAATAATACAAGTTGTTTTTTTAATCTTTTTTAGTATAATATTACAAGAAAATATATTAAGTTTAAAGTATAAATTTAATATATTAAATTTAGTACAATTTTTTGTTTGTTTAAGTCTATTATATGCAATATTAATTTTATATAAAATAATGAATTATGAGGCTATATTATTAAATTATCAATTAATTTGTGATAATTTAAGTTTTTTTTTTAAATTTATTATATTATTAACAAGCTTTATATGTATATTATTTTCATGAAATTATAGTGAATATGAAAACATAAAAATATTTGAATATTTATTATTATTATTATTATCTATAATAGGTTTATTAACAATTATATCTAGTTATGATTTAATTACAATGTATTTAGCTATAGAATTACAAAGTTTATGTTTTTATATAATAACTAATTTAAAATTTTATTCAAATTTTTCAATTGAAGCTGGTTTAAAATATTTTATATTAGGTGCGTTATCTTCTGGTCTTTTATTATTTGGTTCTTCTTTATTATATGGATTTACAGGTTTAACAAATTTTTTAGATTTAACTGTTTTATTTTACTATTATAATTTAGAAGGATATAATTTATTTTATTATGAAGGTGCTTTAATAGGTATTATATTTATTTATTGTGGCATATTATTTAAAATTGGTATAGTACCTTTTCATATGTGGGTTTCAGATATATATGAAGGATCCCCTACTAATATTACTTTTTTTTTTGCAATAGTACCACAAATAAGTATATTATCATTATTATTACGTTTAAATATTATTTTTATATATGCTTATTTAAAATATTTATATATTTTATTTTTATTTTTATCAATATTGACTATAATAGTGGGTACTTTTGGTGCTATATATCAAACAAAATTAAAAAGAATTTTAGCATATAGTGGTATTAGTAATATGGGTTATATGTTAACTGCAGCCTTAACTATAAATATAGAAAGCGTTTATAGTATAATTTTTTATTTAATTATATATAATATAGTTACAATGGGGTTATGAATTTTATTATTAAGTTTTAGAAATAAAAGTAATTTAACAAAATTTAAAGAAATAGGAGATATTGTTTTATTATTTAATTCAAATAAATATATTTCAATTATTTTTTTTATATTTTTATTTTCTGCAATGGGTATTCCACCTATGTTAGGGTTTTTTAGTAAATTATTTATATTATTAAATTTAATTGAATTAAAAATGTATTTTTTTTCATTATTTTTAATTATTTTAAATAGTATAGGTGTTATTTATTATTTAAGATTTGTAAAAATAATGTATTTTACAAATTCAATTAAATTTTTATCTTTTATAGATATGAGTGAAATAAAAGCATTATTTTTAATTATTTTAGCCTATTTAAATATTTTTTTTTTTTTTTATCCAACTCATATCATATTATTAATACATAATTTTATATTATTATTTATTTAATGATTTATACTATAAAACAATTTATAAAAAGTGGTGTTCATTTGGGGCATTATAAATGAGAATGTGATTATCGTTTATCTTATTTTTTATTAGGAATACGTAATTCTATTCATATTATAAATTTATACTATACATTATTTATTTTAAAACAAGGTTTATATGTTGCATATAATATATCTTTATTAAATCAACGTATATTAATAGCAAATAATGTAGGTTTTAAATTGGCTGTAAATTTTGAAAAAATAAATCAAAAACGTTTAACATATATTAATAATAAGTGAATTGGTGGATTATTATGTAACCAAAAAGGTATTTATTTTAATAATGAAAAATTATTTTTAAAATTTTATAATTTAGGATATAATTCGTTATTGCCTTCATATGTTTTTGCTTCAAACATAAAACAAACAAGTTCATGTATATTTGAAGCTATTGCGTTAAATATACCTTGTAGCAGTTTAATTGATAGTAATATAGGTTTTTATGGAATATTTTATGGTATACCTTCAAATGATGATAATTTTGTAACAATTTATTTATTTACAAGATTGTTTATTAAAATTTATTTAAAAAGTATTTATGATAATATTATTAAGTTAAAATTAAAATAGAATTCTAATTTAATTTATTAAAAGGATATGGTGGAATGGTAGACACGCAAGATTTAGGACTTTGTAATATTTAAATATTGTAAGGGTTCAAGTCCCTTTATCCGTAATTATATATGTTAAACTAAATAAAATGGAAAAATTTACACAATTAATCTCTATATATAGTAAACATATAGAAAGTTTAAATGTAACTTCATTATCTTCAGCAAGATTTATTGGAGCAGGTAGCGCATCAGCAGGTTTAGGAGGAGCAGGTTTAGGTATAGGAGTTGTTTTTGGATGTTTATTAAATGCATATTCAAGAAATCCTAATTTAAAAAGAGAATTATTTGCATATGCAATTTTAGGATTTGCATTAACAGAAGCTATGGGATTATTTTGTTTAATGATGGCTTTTATAATATTATTTATTTAATAAATAATATTATAATTTTAAAAATAATATTATAAATTATTAATATTTATATTCAAAACCCTAAATGTTTAAATTTAACTTATTTTCACTTGATTTTATATAATCTATAGTTGAATTTATAAGTATATAAATAAATATATTAAAATAAAGTATATTTTGAAAAATATTTATTAACATTAAAATAATATAGAAATAACTGATATTTAGGTAAAGCGCCCTTAGCTTAATTGGATAAAGCAATTACCTTCTAAGTAAAAGAGTGTAGGTTCGAATCCTATAGGGTGCAAAATAATTAAAAATTTAGATAAAGGAGATGGCTGAGTGGTTAAAGGCGGCAGACTGTAAATCTGTTAGTTTATCTTTCGTAGGTTCGAATCCTGCTCTCCGGAAAGGGATAGAGTAATAGGTAACTCATTAGATTCATAATCTAAAGATATAGGTTCAAGTCCTTTTCCCTTCTTTTTTTAATTTTGAAATATTAGATAGCTCAGTTGGCTAGAGCGTTGGTCTGAAAAACCAAAGGTCGATGGTTCGATTCCATCTCTAAGCAATAAAAAAAAACACTTGGTGAAATGGTAGACACGGTAGACTTAAAATTTACTCTAGTTAGCTAGGTATTGGTTCAAGTCCAATAGTGGGCAAAATAATTAAAATTTATTATGTGTAAGAGAAGTAAAAAATTATTAAAATTAGGTAATTTTATTTATGGAAGCAAAATTCAAATATTATTAATAGATACTGACAAATTATTATTTTTAAAAAAATATAAAAATTTTAATAATTTAATAAAAATAAGTTTAAAAGATAAAAGAATATATCGTTTATTATTCGAATTATTAAAATATAAAATAAAATATATAACTTTTTAATATATAAAATGATTATTAAAAAATTAGAAAAATTAAGAATTAAAGATTATCATAAATGAAAAAAAAAATATTATATAAAAAAAAATTTGTTGTTAACAGGTTATTATTTAATTGTATTTTATATGAATAGGGAAAAAGAGAAAGGATTATTAAGATTTCAATTTAATAAAGGTATATGTATGAGTATACAATATAAAGGATATAATAGCTCATTTCAAATTAGATCTATAGCAAATACTATAGCTATAGAACAGCAATTTTTAAATTTTTCAAGATTTAATATTTTAATGTTATTACGAAAAAATCCAATTAAAAAATTGCATAGAAATAATTTAAAATTTTTACGTAAAAAAAAAAATAAATTAAGTAAATTTAAAGTAGAACTTCAACCTAAAAAAAGAAATATATAAATAGGTAACATAATTGGTAATGTATTCGACTGCAAATCGAAAAATAGTGGTTCAATTCCACTCCTAAACTTTGCATAGCTCAGTTGGTAGAGCGATGCGCTTTTAACGCAGAGGTCCTGGGTTCGATTCCCAGTGCAAGCAAATCAGTAGCTCAGTTGGTTAGAGCGTGTGGCTGTTAACCACAAGGTCATCAGTTCGATCCTGATCTGATTCGAAAAAGTTATAATTTATATATTAAAGCAGTAGTTTAATAGGTTAAAATTTATGTTTTGCAAGTATAAGATGTCGGTTCAAGTCCGATCTGCTCCAAAAATTAAATATTTATTATTTTTTTAATAATAAACAGCTAAAAGCGTTTTATTCTCTAAAAACCTGTAAAATAATTTAATTTTAATTTTAAAATTAAAATTTATTCTTAAAAAAAAAAAAAAAAAAAAAATGATTATCAATTTAGAAATTTTTAAATTTTTACTAATTTCAATTACATTATTCTTAATAAGTTTATTTGGAATTTTTTTATTAAAACGTAATTTAATCGTAATTCTAATGAGTATAGAATTATGTCTATTGTCTATAAATTTTAATTTTATTTTATTTTCCATATATTTAGATGATATTATAGGCCAAATATTTACATTATTAATTTTAACTGTCGCTGCTGCTGAATCTTCTATAGGATTAGCTATTTTAGTTATGTATTACAGAAGAAAAGGTATTATATCTATAAATGTTATGAATTATATAAAAGGCTAACATGTATTTATTAATTTTATATTTTCCTTTAGTTAGTAGTATTTGTTGTGGTTTATTTGGGCATTTTTTAGGTAAAAAAGGTGCAGCTAGAATGGCATTATATTGTATGTTTATATCTGTATTAATTTCTTTGTTTATTTTTGTAGAAATAGTTTTAACTCAACAAACTGTTATAATTACAATAATTGATTTTATAGATGTGTATGGTATAACTATTTATTGAGAATTAATGTTTGATACTTTATCAAGTATAATGATATTAATTGTGGTTAGTGTATCTTTTGCAGTACATCTATATTCTTTAGAATATATGTATAATGATCCACATTTAATAAGATTTTTAGCAAAATTATCTTTATTCACATTTTTTATGCTATTATTAGTAACAGGAGCCAATGGCCTTATCTTTTTTTTAGGTTGAGAAGGTATTGGTTTATGTTCTTATTTATTAATAAATTTTTGATATACAAGAATAGCTGCAAATAAGGCTGCAATGAAAGCTTTAATAATAAATAAAATTGGTGATGTTTGTGTATTATTAGCTTTTATTTTTATGTTTCAGATATATTTATCATTAGA
>Ga0302186_10001208_pt1 | contig 21997 bp, 8 predicted proteins | sample II_Bog_E1_2_FD_198782 | JGI IMG/M metagenome (GOLD analysis project Ga0302186, IMG submission 198782) | Peat permafrost microbial communities from Stordalen Mire near Abisko, Sweden - II_Bog_E1_1 | ecosystem: Environmental > Terrestrial > Soil > Wetlands > Peat | place: Sweden: Abisko, Stordalen...
CATCGGGGACACCTATTTCAAGGAAATGTAATAAAAACAAAGTATTAAACACAAATAGCAAATGCAGCACTATCCGCATCGTAAAGAAGATAATTTATGAATTATTATTAGCGAACCGATCACATCATAGATAATCGAAGGCTATCTTCTTTGCCTGCTGTCTCATTGATTGCATTTTTTCATTTACCTTTGAACTCGAGACATTTTTTAGACGAAGATCCAAATGGCAATTCATTAATGAGTCTGCTTTTGCGTCTTATGTTTCTTTGATGGAAGATTTATTTTTTTGTACGAGGGTTTCCCATTACTTGACTGTGCTTCTGAATGTTGACATAGTATTTCTAAATGAAGATTTATTCGATTTTTGCTGAGTCAATAAAATAATACTATTAAATTGCTACATTTTTCAGGAACTTATTAATTTTATTAATCGATTCTTTTCTTGAACTGAGACCATCTTTAGCTTCGCCTCTTGAAAAAATCCCCTATTCTCTTTTTTGATTTGGAGCAGTCCTCTTCAATATGTTTCCAAGCTTAAATTGAGGACGATTAATTATGACCATATTTTTGAATAAAATTATTTTTTCTTTCTTCACAAATAGTTACACTTTGCTCGTATACTTTATTTTTCTAGATTAAGGAGAATGTACCTTGCGATTCATCGAGGAAAGAGATCTTATTTTGTTTCTTATGATTTAATCAAAGTGCCCATTTTTATTCAATTCACTATTGAGTTTGATGTTAGTCCTCATTGAAAATTCTTAGCTTCTTTATTGAATCTTATTGAGGCGGTCCACTGCCTATTGATAACAGCCTTTTGCGCTAATTTGCCTTAACTAATTATCTTTTTTTTCTTTTTCTTCTTTCTAATAAAATTATTGCAGTTCTTTTCTTAATCGATACGAATGTTATTTCTCATTTAAACGATTTTTCTTTGAATCTTCCTCGAATCTTTTATAAGTCTGATTTAAATGTTTTTAATAATTTGCTGAATCCTTGGCTTTCTTTTTCGAAATGGTTTGCTCGTTAGATTGGACCTTATCAGCTGCAGAAGTGATCTTTTTCTGCACTTTTTACCGAAAGATTTGATCCTTCTATTCTTGCCGACGAAAAAGGTCCATTTGGTACTTCGATTGCTCTATTGAAAATTCAATTTCGTCTTTACAATCTTAATAATATCTGTGGTACTTTATGCAAGGCGCTTAACTGCAATTGATTTTATTGATGATTTGGGAAGATCCTCATGATATGATATTGCTGCGTAATGTAGGCATTACTCTTGGAGTAAAGGTCAGCTTTATTAAGAATTTTGGTGGGTTATTAACTCATAAAATTGTCTTTTGAGGTCCTCATAAAGAATCAATAAAATTATTACTTTAGTAAGAAATTAATTAAACTCATTGAGATTATAAAAGGATAATTTTTAAAACAAAAATAGTCATTTTATTATCAATTAGAGAAATCGAGTGCAATTCTTTTCAGCCCAAATGCATTAATTAATTTTTCCTGCCCATCAAATGTTGAATAGCAGTGCAAGACAGCGACTGAATGTATTTATTTGCTCAATAGTATTATAGGCTATTCTCCAAATCCACATGTCATTGATGTGAAAAATATGATAGATGTTAGTTTAATATGCCAAGTCAATAATAGCAAACAAATAAATCTGTTAGAATATAATTGTAAGAATCAAAAGAGGAAATATTTTACACATAGACTTATGCTTTATTGAAAATAGATGCATTCTAATGAGTTATTGTTATAATTTAATTGTTCAGCCGGGCATAAATTCTGTGATTCATTATTTATAAAGATTAAAAAAATTGCATTTATACTAATTAATTGTGAACATAAATCCCACTCCAAAAATGGCAAGCTACATGACCCAATCCCAAAGTAATTTTGAGGATTCTTTGATTGAGAATGATAGTCCCTTTGAAACCCATAAAGAAAATCATATTTCATCTGGGGAGTACCTCAAATCGTTAGTATATGGTGGGCTTGATGGATGCATTAACACGCTCATCATCATTTTAAGCGGCGTCTCTTCAAATACAAGCGCCAACAAGGTCCTTGTCTTCTGTATTGCAGCTATAGTCGGAGATGGAATTGGAATGGGCCTCGGAGACTACCTTTCTGCTCGATCTTAAATTCAATACATAAAATCATAAGAATAAAGATAATTTTATTAAGTCTAAAATTTACTCGATGACTAAAAAAAATAAATTATCGACATATATTTAAAAAAAAGCTTTACTATTGAGGAAGCTCATAGAATTTCAGAGCTTTACTCTACTAATGCTCAGGCCTTTGTAAATATCATGATGTTATAATAGCTTGGACTTGTCGTGGTTGATGAAGTCGTTGCAATGAAATGCGGCGTTGTTACATTGATTTCTTTTATGCTTTTTGGCATTGTTCCTGCTATTCCTTACATTATTTCAGCGGGAATTCTTAAGTCAGCAAATCATCAAGAAATTACAGTGATCTGCATCGGCATTTTCTAATTATTCAGCTTAGGGTTTTCTAAAGCGGCTCTAATCGGACTTAACAAATGGAAATCGGGACTTTAAACTTTAGGTCTAGGAGCAATAGTAACTGCCATTGGATTCGGAGTGGGAAATCTGTTTAAAAATTGATTGATTTATTACAAAATATTCCATCTTTCATAAATCTTCTAGAACAATAAAATAATATTCTTTAGATTTAATTTCCAGATATGATTTACTAATCTACATACAAGTAGATAATTAATTGGCTTTGATAATTAATGGATAAATTATTCTGCTTTAGATTTGGTTGTGAGTTGAATGATTTAACGATATTTAAGGCTCTGTATAATTAATGATTATAAAAGGGAAATTTAAAATACTTAAGGATTACTAGAACAATAACGTCACAATAGGATTTGGATCCTATGGACAAATCAAACTTGCTAAGAACATACTGACAGGCAATATTGTAGCAGTCAAAGTGGTACAAACATTGATAACTTAGATCTATAAGATCGCCAAGAATTAGGTGATGATGCATTGTGGACTTACTCATCCCAAAATTGTTAAACTTATAGATGTTCATATAGATATAGAAAGAAAGATTACCTATATGATACTTTAATACGCCGAAGGTGGTACACTCTATTAAAAAATCCAAACGGGACTGACTAAACAGGAAGTTAAAAAATATTTTAGGGATGTTTGTGAAGGAATTGCTTATCTTCACTCTCAAAATATCATGCATCGAGATATCAAAGTAGTTAATTCTACATTCAGCCATAAAACGTTTTAATTACAAAAAATAACTAAGCCAAACTTTGCGATTTTGGTTTTGCTACGATGCTTGGAGAGAGAAAAACCATTTGTGGAACTTATGAGTACATGTCACCTGAAATGATCCAAAATCGATCATATGACTGCAAGATTGATATCTGGGCACTTGGAATTTTGTTATTTGAACTAATTTCTGGTCAGGCTCCATTTCGAGGTGATAAACCAAAAAAAGTGCTTTAAAAAATGAAAACTAAGATATATTTTTGCTAAAAATTTGGTACCAAGATCTTTATATAGAGGAAGACGAAATTAATTTAATCAAAGCAATCTTAAAAGCTGCACCTAATAAAAGACCATCTGTTGAATAAATCCTAAAAGACCCCTATTTTAAGGAATAATAAATGTTAAAAGAAAGAAAATCAACTAACACTTCATAAGTGACAGTCGAAGATGAAAGATTACAACCAACTTCGCTTAAGATTTTGGGATAATGTGGCAATGTAAAGCTAATCAACCAAAGAAAATAAATTTTATAGGTAAAATCTCAAAGGGAAATATTTATCCCTTATCTTTTAAAATAAAAACATAAAATTTGCATTGGGATAACTAGTCGTTAAGAAATCATCAAAAGTAAGGATAATTACCCGAAATACAAAATGTCAAAGCCCAACTCAACTCCTATTCTCCCTTACCCAGTCATTAACAATTTCCAACATTCTATGGTGAGTCACATTAATTGTAGCTTTACAGATCTCAATCATATACAGACACCACTCTTTTTCCCACAATAGGGGAGAATTATTCCCAATAAAATTCGCAAATGTAGTTTCCCTAATAATTACATGCAAAGTAGTTTAAAACTCAATCATTGAAATCACTATCATAAAATAAGGGTCACATTTAAATGATCAAAGAATATAGTTTTTATCAACTATTTGATTCTAATTATAATAATTAAGCATGATACCATTATTAGCAGAAACTTTTGGAGCTGAAAGAATGTCATACGTTCTTTTTGGGCTGTCTCAAGTCCTTTTTCCACTTGCTTTCATCTACGCCAATGATCACAAGATCAGTGCGGTATAGACTTCGCTTGTCAGAGGATTAGTATCCATGCTGGTAAATTTTGTGATAGTCCGATACTACGATATGAATCTGGACTATAAATACGACGTCAACTTTAAAAATCTTTTTCGAAGAAACACAATAGTAGTTATTCATGGATTAATTTTCACTGCAGCTCAATTTTATCTTCCTCTTCCAATCGTTCACACAATCAATTTTTTCGCACCAATCTTTATCTTCATCATTGACTATTTTTAAAACGGAGTACGCATCAATAAAACTCAATTTTACTGTCTGGTAATTAGTGTAATTGGTATTCTATGTACGCTTAACGATGAGCTCGTCAGCAAACTTATAAATCCAAATTATTAAATGAAGACTGAGTTCAAAAATTATATTAATCTTGATCCTCTTCAATTTTCTCTGTATGGTCTTTTACTAATTGGAGTTATGTTCTTATGGGCTTATGGGCTACTAAGAGTTAGAACTTTCTATAAGAATAATCATACTCATGTTAATTTTCACTTAGGAGTTCTTTTTGTAATTTCTTCAGGATTTTTGTATCCTTTTCAAGTTCAGAAAAAAACAGATTTATGGATTCTTTTTATATCTGCGTTTATGACTGCCTTACCGCTTGTTATTGGTCAATTAGTTTTTGTCGCTGGTCTCGGCCTAAATAAAAAAACTGGTCAAATAGTAATCTTAACTGCTATCCCTGTATTCATTGGGTATTTATTGTCATACTTTCGCTATGGATAAAAAATAAAGCTGATGGAGGCAATTGGCAGTTTTATGATCTTAATTGGACTGATTGGAGTGATAAATTGTGGTTAAAAGCAACTAGGTGCCGAAGCATCAGCAGGAACAAGCAAATTACTGGGAGATCCATCCAAACCTCCGACATAAATATTCTATAACGTGATAAAAATGTCGTGAAGATAATATCTGTTTGATGTAATTATAAAATATTTTAATCTATTTTAAATTTATGATATTCGTAATGCAGAAGAAAATATATATATAAATGAAGCTTTGATTTAATTGTATAAATTTTGATCATTGTCGTCGTACAATAGAATCCTTCGTACTGAAAATCTCCTAAGATTATTACTTATAAGAATCTATTTTTAATCATACTAAACCTATTTGCATTAAATAATAAAAATACTTTTTAAGGAATTATACTTGATGAATGATGCTCTAATAATTAATCTTGATAATTGAGTTAAAGGATCTCAATATATTATACCTCAGTAAAATAATCTAAAGATGAATAAATTTTCATTGAGTAAATTAAAAAGTAGTCTAAAATATATTATTTTTAATTCTAAAGATAAAGAGAGTGATTTTTTACAAACAATGTAGTTAGAATCTCATCATTCATAATTACATTAAAAAAACCTTATTTTATAACTTTTTATTACAATGAAAAAAAATAACATTTTTATTCCAGATCATAGCTAACTTAATTATTTACGTAGATCAAGTTTTATATAACAATTTATTTGGAAAATTCAAGTTCACCGTTTTTGGAAACTATAGCATCATTTAAATACTCCTGAAGATATCTTTATTGTTTTTTAGTTCGTGAAGAAATATATATAATCAAATCGAAAATATAGAATTATTATTCATATTATTATTCTTCTATTGCTGTAAGAAAAATGACCAGTAGTACTCGGCTTGAATAAAGCCTTGATCATCTAGAAAGTATAATCAAGATTACTTCAAATTAAGTCTAAGGGACAAAAGAAACCCATTAAAATAAAAAATACTAAGAGCCTTTGAAAAACTGTCAATCTTGTTTTATCTCTAAAGTAGAAGATGCAATTAAGACGACTAAAGAATAAATTCTTAGGTTGATATCCTGGTTAAAGCATGATACAAAAAATGAGGTGATAACTGCAAACTAAAAGAATATTTTAAGGATTGTTGCAAATAAATTGGGATCACTGAATAATAGTGTTGATCAATTACTAAAAGATGGAGCTTTATCATTGTATATGGACATGTGTTAAATTAGGGATCACTCAGAACAAATTAAAATAACTAAAAATACAACCAAGCTAATTAAAGAAATCATAGATTCTTTGTTAGATTTATTACGATTTTATTTTGTTTTTCAGGAGTATATGAACAATCAACCTTACTCAGAAGAAAATAAAGAAAATACTTTTAAGTCATAAAACGGATAAATTCACCTTGATTTTACTCATCTAGATTAAAAGCGGATTCAATAGATAGAGTAACGTCTCGCAAGCAAGTCCTTACATTTGCTATTAGGAAAATAGTGCATAAATTTATAAAAAAAAATGAGAGAAGACCTAGTAAAATGCAGAATTTGTTAAAATAAGATAAGGCTATAGACTATGGAAAAACATGTGAAGATTTGTCAAAAAAAAAATAGTCTTAAGCAGTAGCTATAGGAGAAAAATTATTTAATGAATAATTTATTAATAAATTTAAAGAAAGAATATGACTAACTGAATAAAAAAAATAGAAAGTAGAAAGTAGACTAAGATTTCAAAAAATTAGCAAATCTCCTCCTCAAAACTTAAGTCACTTCAAATAATGTCGATCGAAGATGTTCGTTAATGTGTTCAACCAAATAGAAAAGTTTAAAAGACAATATTTAAAAATATATCTAAGGATATATGCAGGAGTATGGAGAAAATGAATTACTACTAAATATTGTAACGACCTATAAAGATAAAATCTACACATAAAAAAAGCTTAACTCGTTGGATATGAACTCTATTGATTCGTCAAAGTAGAAATATAAAAATGGAGTAATTGATCAAAAATTAGATGGAAAAGTACAACATAAACTCAGTATTTTTTTCAATTAACTCAAAGATGAAAAAAAAGAAAATACTCTTTCGAGTAGTTCTTTCTCAAACAAAGAAATTTAATAAGAAAAGGAAAAAGAATCTCCATCTTTTGATAAGATCAAAAAAATGAAGTTAAAAAAATGCAAATCTCGAAACTGTTTATAAGATATAGAAAATTAAGATTTAGATATTCTCAAACGCTACAGCTCACTTCATAATCTCATTCAACCCAAATAGGAATAAATGTCTATTTCACTGTAAAGCTTCTAAATACTAGAATTTTTAGGGCAAGGTGCCTTTGGAAAAGTCTATATGGTGAGAAGAAAATAAACCCAAGATATATATGCATTGAAAATTATCAAATTTTCTGAAACTCACTAAGACAAAGATCTTCAATCGATTGAGAATGAGCATTAAATATTCAAGAAGATTGGTGGTGATCATTTGGTTAACGCCCCTTTTTCTTTCAGTGAAAAATCAAGTCAGATGTTTGTTTTGGAATATCTTCCAGGAGGAGATTTAAGAAAGATGCTTGATGAAGAAGTCTATTTTGACGATTAAAAAGCTAAATTTTATTTGGCTGAAATTATTTTAGCAATTGAGCATCTGCATAAATTTGGAATTATTCATCGAGATTTAAAGCCATAAAACCTTGTCATTGATAAGAACGGACATTTGAAACTCACTGATTTTGGTTTATCAGAATGGCAAATCAATAAAAAACTATAGAAATCCAGAAATATTGAATAGGATAAAATAAATAGTCCATGCAGAAAACCTAGAAAGAGAAGAACAGCTGTTAATAACAGTCAAAAGAGAAGAAAATTAATTGGAACTCCTGACTATATTGCTCCCTAAATCATCAATGGAATATCCTTGAATAATTTCACAATCGACTGGTGGAGCCTCGGAGTCATGGCTTATGAGTTGCTTATTGGCGCTAGACCATTTTGCGCTGAAACAATTGAGTAAGTGATTGATAACATTATCAATTTTAAACTAGAGTGGCCATAAGTAGGATATGAGGAAGGAATGATTTCTCCAGATGCTAAAGATTTGATATGCCAACTACTCAACAAAGATTTTACAAAACGTTTGGGCGTCAAAGGGGCGGATGAATTAAAGATGCACCCCTATTTCTCGGATATTAATTGGTAAAATATTAAAACATCTAAGCCTTCCTTTTTGCCTAAAATGGTAAATGTCAAACATTATTCGAAAATTGAGGAAGATACAAATCTTCGGGATTAGATTGACGAATTTATTGGAAGAGGTGAGAAAAAATCTAGAAAGAATGGAAGCAATCTTAAGTTATAAAGATTTGTTCGATACGATATCTTGGGTTCATAGACTATCGAGACTGTATAAAAAATTCACAAATAGCAAACGATGAAACTGAAGAAACTAAGAACGCTGCACGATATTTGCTTAAGCGAATGAATATTTTGTTGTTGCTAAGTCATATTTATATAAATAATAAAAAATAAAGAAATAATAAAATCGATATGGTATTTAATTTAGTTATTATTAGATAGTAATATCCCCACAAAAAATATCTCATATTATTTTATATATTCAAGATAAAATTATCAATTTTAGGTTATTTTTTAAACTAATGACTGCACCTATTACTGAATATGATTATCTTATTATTAAACCAATTAAATTTTTATTAAATATATGATTAAAATCGCCTTCTTGCCTTTAACATCAAATAACTAATAAATAGAAATTATTATTTGACAGTTATAACTCTATTCTTCCAAAAATCAATAACTTTACAAAATAAAGCGTGGAAAATGAACCTCGATAAAATGTTGATAAATGCATGAATATATTTTAGATTTGAAATTGACAGCCATCTATTTTCTTTATCTTTTATTTAGACTGCAAAACTGAATACTGATAGTGGTTAGTAAATAATATTGATAACTTGAGATTTTTATATCAAAAGTGTATTGTTTAGAAATTAATAATTATTGTAATCTAAGCTAAAAACATCATGCAGACGGACTCTGATTTTAAACACAATAGCTCTCTCAATAATATCGTTGAGCCATCTGAGCCTCAACTATTTTCAGAACACATTTAAACAACTAACGCTTTAGGAATGTTTATCAAACCTTTGATTTTTGCTGGCATTGATGGCTGCATCAATACTCTAACGATCATCACTAGTTGTATGGCTTTGAACTTATCAATAGAAAAAATACAATTTTATTGCTTTGTGATTATAATATCTGATGGAATATGCATGGGTTTGGGAGATTACCTATCAACAAAAGAAGAAATTAATGTTACTCGATCCAAAGAAGAATAGGCTTAATATCAAATATAACAGAATCTGGAAGATGAAAAGAAGTTATTAATTCACATCTATGAAAAAAAAGACTTCAGTCATGAGAATGCGGCTAGAATTATAGAGTTATACTCAACAAACCAGCAAGCTTTTCTCAATATCAAGATGCTGGAGCAATATAAATTGGTCAAAATTGATTCCTCAATTGCAATTAAAAATGGAGTTGCCTCTTTTATATCTTTTTTAGTCTGCGGTTTTCTTCCAGCCATGCCCTATATGATGTCTGAAGGAGCATTCTAATATTGGTAGAATTGGAACCATCAAACTGGAGTTGTTCTTTCTTTAGCTGCAATTTAATTATTTAGTCTTGGGCTAGCAAAAGGAGCGTTAATCGGAGTTAGTAAATGTAATTCAGCTTTCAAGACACTACTAATCGGGGGAATAATAGCTGCAGCATCTTACTTTATTATAATTTATCTATCAGATAAATATTGAATAAAAAATAATGATGCTTTATTCAATTTTATTATTGATTTTTTGCTGTAAAATTTACACGCTTACTTTTATTTGATTTTTATTAAAATTAAATAAAGGTGACTAAATTATTAAAAATTCATCTTTTTAGTTGTCTAAATGCAAATAACTCTTATTTCTTTTATATAAATAATCGTTAAATATTATCTCTATCCTAATATTTATAGACAGCCCTTAATAAAAGCAATTTTACCAACACCAAGATTGGCTCTATTAGTTGTAGATAAGATTTTAAAATAATATTTCCTTATATGCACTTTAATTTATCGTTGAACTATTCAGGATACGATCAATAAGTCATCTTGATTTGCTGGTTCCAAGTAGAAAAGAATATTTTTTGAACCAATTTATCATTTTAGAAGAAAATTATTTTTCTTTCATAAGAAATGGTCAATAATTGATATAAAATCTATCACTACTAATTAACAAAATTTTCTATTTAACTATTTTAATTTTTCTTTTATATATAATTTCAAGATGGCATAGGCTCAAAATATAAAGTACTTTTGTGGGTGCGGCAAGACCTACTCTTCATATCCAGCTTTCAGCACTCATAAAAAGCAAAAACACAATAATGTAAGTGTTCCTGGAACTAATCTTCCAAAGCATTATAATCCCAAAAGAGGAAGGCCATCCTTTACTATACCTCATAGAGAAAGAAATCCACAAATACGATTTTACAGCGCGTTGACTATCGTGGAAGTAGGTTTGCTTCGATTAGAATAGACATATAAATAAGTTATGTCCAAAGCCTAGTAAGAGGCAGACCTCACTATCCTCAATAGATATTTATAATTTCCTAATGGTAAGACAAACGTATCAAAAAATAGTAAAATACTCATTGAATCAATAACAAAGTTTAATTAAAGTTTAATCACTCATTTAAAATAGTAAATTTATATTCCTGTGACTGTCTATCTTCATAGTTTAACTACCTTTTTCCTCGAGAATCTCCCACTTGAAGAGGTACGATTAACTTGGGAAGATACTTCAAATGAGGAGGAACCTATCATAGATTCAAATTTATTTAACAAATTTTTTCATAAAAAAATAAATCTCTAGAAAATATCCTCTTTGAGTTAACAGATACCTTTGCCTAAATCATTCTTTTTATAAATTACTGTTATGCTGTCCTAATGGTTAGTTCAACTCGGCCAGTGCAATTCTGCGCTCACTATAAAAGCTTGATCACATTAAAATTTATTATTAATAATTTAATCAACAGAATAATTAATGAAAGATCATTTGCATGCTTTATTGAAATCTACAATTTATTTTATAACTAATTCAAATTTACGTATAAGTTTTGGTTAGTATATAAATTTCAAGTTATTATTATTGCTAACTGGAAAGAATAAATGAAATAGAGCAAAGTTTCAATTAAAAATTGCATTTCCTCCAAATTATTTGAGAAAAAATCATTAAATCAAAACCAATCAAACATCAGAAGTCTTAAGACCATTATCAGTCCTTTATTATTTATTTAGATCAAGGAAAAGTTCCCCTTTCAAAATATATTAGCGACAAAACAACAAAAAATAGCTCCATCAATCATCAACATTTCACATATTTTGAGTATTTGTGACAATAATCAGTAAAATGAAAGCCATGTTTAAAAAAGGAGATCTTAAATCTAATCATTAATTAAAAGGTGAATCAAGTGAAGAAAATAGAATGTAAATGGGAGAGAAAATGTAACAATAAGAGGAGTATTAAAAATCGTATCAATGTCGATATAATAATAAGATAAATGAGAGCTAAGCCAGTAAAAACACATCTTTTGTTTACAGATAACAAACCCAAGTTAAACAATAGGATATTTATAAGAAAGATAGGTCCAAATCGATGACGAATAATAGCAAGTCGAAGCAATTAACTTGCAAAATTCAATAGAAATTTATCAATAGTAAAAAATTAACTGAAATAAAATATACAAATAATAATGGCAATAAAACCAAAATTGAATCTGACAACAAAAATGCAAAAACATTTAGTTTACTCGATATACCCAAGAGTAAATAAGTTAAAAAACAGACCATCAATTACACTAAATTTGCATCCCTTTACAATAATGGAGACAACTCCATTGAATTAATTTAAATTAATGCTATTTTGGGATATGGAGCTAATGCAACTGTATATCTAGGCAAATAGAAAAAAAGTGAAGCTTGCTTTGCTGTTAAAATATACGAAAAATATAAACTTATTGAGCCAAGCAAGAAAAAAAGAGTCTTGAAAGAAATGTAGATTCTTAGCAAGCTTGATCACCCAAATATCATAAAAATTACCAATAGTTTTGAGGATAAACGACAAGTACATCCATTTTTACATAGATTCATATTTTATTTTAATACATTCCAAAAGCTGAAACTCTCCAGGATTATATTAGAAGACATCATTTTGAACTTCCCGAACCAAAGAAATAATAATTTTCTTATAAAATTATTTAGGCAGTAAGGTATTTGCATTAGGCAGGAATATCCCATCGAGATATTAAAACGGATAATATCATCGTTAATTAAGATGGAGTTGTCAAGCTCATTGATTTTGGTTTTGCAACCACCGTTGCTCGCGGATAAACTCATTGTGGAACTCCAAATTACATGGCACCTGAGCTTTTCGCAAAGAAAAATCCATATAATCCTTTTAAAGTGGATGTTTGGGCTTTAGGGATATTACTCTACTATCTTTTTGAAGGAACTTATCCTTTCAAAGGCTATAATGAAAAGGATCTTATTAAAAATATTAACTCTGGAAATGTTATCTTTAAAAAATGTGAAACGGATAAAAAATAATTAATTAGCTCTCTACTATCGGTGAATCCTCAAAATAGGCCAAATGCATCAAATATACTTCTTCAATTTAAAAATTAACTCCATCAATGATTTATGTAAATTCATTTACCCTTTTTTTATAGTCTCTCTTTATCTCTCTCGTATTGAACTCTCTGTTGAATAGCTACCTCTAGTGTTGATTTAAATGCTAAAGGGATGGAAAGGGTCATTCTTTTTGGCCATAACATCTTTTTGCGTAGTTTGAGGACAATAAATGTTTTTATTATTTGAGTAAACTATATTTAATCATAAGTACAAATGGAATTTTAGTTAAGTGGAATCCTCCTAAACATACACTGTATTCAATAGATAATTTAGGCCTATCTAACAGAGATGCATAGCTTTTCCCGAGTGAAAATGGAGTAAAGCAGAGTCTTATAGGGCATTAAAACTATTTAATAAGAAGTTTAATTTGCAATGCTGGTTTTTTTCCTATTTTTAATCTTGTTCCTAGTTGTACTGCAATTTTGCCTTTAAAATCAATGGTGAAATCCAGCATGAATCTATAAATTTCACAATTATGAACTCTAATATTCTAATTTGCAATATACTTACTTTGATGGGATTGATTGTTTTATCTTTCTCAATGATTTTAAAATATTATACATTTAGATTTTAAACAATGTCTGGCTTTTTTTTATTTAGACTGGTCAGTATTTCTTATTTTACAATTTCCTAAGTGAATGTTTATTTACATGAAATTATTAGCTATTGCACCATTAATTAAAAAGAACTCCTAGGAGTTTATTAAGCATATCGCAGGATTTCCCTGCGCTCTCTTTATAGGTATATAACTGCCCTATTTTATGAGTTTATCGATATTTTGGCTTGATGAATTGCTCCTTTAGTGCAAAGCTTGCCAAATTCCATATTTATATTTAATTAATGTTCTTGTTTTTTGTTTACTCGTAGCTGGGTGTATCTCCAAACAAAGAAAAATTATCATCTTTCATCAGACTATCATCATCAAATTATGGTATTTAGCTCTTATTAATACAATTCATATAAGCCAGATGTTTTTGTCTTCTACGATCGTCCCCATTAATTTCCTGCCTTGTCTCTAGCCTGAATATAGTCAATTTTACTCGTACTTTTCTTATGCGTCGACTTCATTAGCATATTTTTCATATTGTTCTTGATTTTCGATCATTAACTTTATTAAAACAATCAGATAAGATTCGATTTTATTAAACTCAGAGTATCGAAATATTTCTTCAAATATTTTTTATCGTAGTTTCCTCATTTCTACATAGGGTTCTTCATTCTAAAGATTGGCTTCATCTAGAGTCCCTTTCTTTCTCAACTTTTTTACCTCTTCATCTTTTTTTCTGTACTCATCCTGATATTTTTTTAAATCTTTGCTAATCCTTGTTCCAATTTCATCTTCAAACTTTACAACAGTTTTATTTTGCTCATTAATACAATCAGTCATTTTTTATATAGCTTTTTCCTAAAAACGATTAATGGTTTCAAACATTTTCAAAATTTTCTGGTCGTTGACACTGCTTGCATAGTAATGAAGTTTTGCTCCATTGAATTGAATTTTGAATCTGTTTTAGCTCCCCTTTGTTTTATTATTGGAAGCCTCTTGGAATTCTTTATTAAAACGTAGCATAATCTCATCTCCTTCACAGCTATTTTTCCTCAACTCTTTAAATAAATTGAGAATATCAGTCAGATAATTTCTAAAACCACTCTCATTTTTCTTTCGTCCGTAATATTTCGAAAAAATGCTATCAATGTCTGTTTCCTGGTTCAAAGGTTCTATTTCACTTGGTTTTTAATTTTTAATTTCTTCAATATAACTTTTTATATCCGGAGTTCTACTTTCTCCGAATCCGACCATCTGATTGATATACTGGTTAATTTTCCCATTAAAAATTTATAGATAGTCCTATAATTATTTACTCTCTTTTTATATTTGAGTATACAATGACTCTGAATTTGAAAGAGTGAAACTTTTAGCCCTTGAAATCTTTATTTCCATATTTTCTAACTCAATTTTAAGGAGACGTAAATCAAATTCGTATTTCAAGATACCTTAGACCTATTGGCCTTGTTTGATGCGATTTGTTTCAAGCATTTGCTGCAAACTCATTATTTTCTCAGTGGTTTTTTCAATATCTTTTAAAATTTGATCTTGTTAATCTTTAGCAGTTCTATAATCAGTTAAGAATAATTTTTCACGTTTCCTTGTTGCAATTTACTTGGCTTTTTTGATTGTTTCAGCGAATCCATTAAACTCTTCTACGATATAGGTTTTTATATCTTTTATTTCTTTTTCATTGAGTATCATTTTCTCAAGAATATACCAATTCACAATTCCCCAGTTAAACTTTATTTGTAAAAGGGTATCTTAACCATTTTCACTTTTATCCGTTATCCCTTGCGTCAACTAATCGCAACTTTGGCTATAATAAGAGGTATTATTAAAGTTATCTCTTCTTTCCATAATTCTTGAGGGTTCTTATTTCATAAAGGTTTACCAGTCTTTAAATTATTCCCTTTCTTTCAACTTAATAATACTATTTTTATATCGATTGTATATGGATTTTCTGTTTTCAAATTGCTTCAAAATAGCACTGAGAAATTATTGCATTAGGGTAATTTTGTGATCTAAAAATTCCCATTTAACTTTTGATTTCTGAATCAAATCGTTAAAATTTATCTATTCTTTACCTCTAAGATAAGTCATTACATTTTAATAGATTCCTTCATTTTCTTAAGAAAAAAGTCTGTCGTTCTCATTGCCTTGGTGTCTATAATATTTAATTCTATTTTTTCTTTATACATGCTGCATATAGAGATCTCCAAACAGTAGTTTAATTTTCCATTTCACTACATAACAAAAATGTTACCTATACCGATTTCATCCATTTCATATTTCTTCATCTCATTCTGAAAGTAGTAAGACAGAAAGGAAAACTGTAAGATAATGCATACTACAAAGCCAAGTAATAAACTAAGAAGGTCATAGTCTTGAAGAAGGTCAAAGTAGAATGAGATAAGAAGGAGAAAAGCAATTAAGATGGATGCGTAAAATATCCTTCGTAAAATATAGTGACTAGTTTGCAAACCCTACTATTGAGTACCTGTTTTCCGTTATTCTGATTATCGGTTATTCTCATTTGGACTTATTTAAATCATGATTTTTATTCAATTCAAAATTATAAAACAGGATAAATTATAAGGGAATCATTATTAAGAACTTTCATCTCGATTTTTTCTGGGACTCAGTCTTTCTCTCAAGTAATTTTAGTGTTTTATATCATGGGCTAACCTAGAATCAGCTCTCGATCCAGTACCTATAATTTTATGGCTATCTTTGGTTGTTTTATACTCAGTTTATTCTTTTAAAAACTATATAAACAGCAAAAGTACATAGGTTGTATTGTATGATGAAATTATTTTAGCTGGAACATACCAAAATATAAAGGGAATTATACAGTGAGGAAACAGCTGTGCAATATTTTAGAGACAGAGTATATACAAGTCAATAGGAGCCTGTATTTTAATTACCTCTGTTGGATTATTACAGATTTGGTTTGGATTTCCACCATAATATACCACGATTTCCATAGCTTGAAGTACCAGAGCTATTACAAAAGCAAATCTAACAAGATTTATTTGTAAATTCTTAAGTTTAATTTGATGATTTTCTTTTAAGAGAAGCTGTTCAGAGATAGAAAGATTATTATCACAAATATAAGGCGCCTACTTTAATGGCAATTTGGATTTATGGCTATAAATAAAGGCTATTATCATCAACACAGCTTGAATTGAAATAATGATAATAGAGCTAATTCCTTGATTAGGGTTGCATGATTTAATTTCACTTGTATAAAGTACAATGATAGTAACTAATAATAGCATAGATAGAATTGTGATTCCAATAAATATTTTTTTCATGTTTCTAGATATGGTTATGATTACTTAAGCTTTTCTCTATGAAATGATGTACTCTTCATTACACAAAAGACAAATCCGTAGGTAAGAATAAAATATGAGTAGGCTTAGATTATTAATAAAATCAGTCTGGTAATGAAATATTACATTTGACTATACAGACCGATCAGTATTAATGAAGAAAAGACATTTATTCCTAATGGAAGCAACTCGAAAGTAATTCTGTTTTCGAGTTTAAAGGTTTTAAAACAAGAATATACAGAAAGAATCAGTATCACGATACTGATGCTAAATACTGTATACTATCTAAAATAGCTAATCTTTTACCTTAGACACCAGCCATAATCTTCATCTGTGCAGGTATCAAAAAGCCAAGCCATTTGGTGATATATCAGTAAGCTTAAAATATATATAAGAAGAAAATTAGAATGACTTATGGAGCAGGTTTAACAGATTATTTCTTTTCTAGAACAAATCATTAATATATAAAACATCAGATTTATTGATTTTCTAAAAGTGTATCATAGATAATACTTGGCAAAAATATTCTTAAATTACTCGATTCTTGAACTCCCCATTAATTATTTGTGAACATATTAGTGGATTATTGAAGATTATTAAAATAAATAAGCATCTCTATTTAAGTTATTATATTGTTTTACTTAATAAAATCTATGGAGAAAGATCCATTGGTTATTTCCAACAAATCTTGCAAAATTTACTTCCTCCTTGATGGAACCAAAGTGTATTTCACTGGAGATTTTGATTCAGGTAATCTTGAGAAGGCATAACAAATCTCTCCATATACTGTATCAGTTCTTGCAATAAGTATAGAATTACTCCTGGATTTGATAAAACTCGCCAATCAACTCGAAAAACATATTTTCATTTCAAAACATATGGCTTTAAGCTATGCACTGTTCGATTTATTATCACGAGAGCCTATTTGCTTGAACAGTTTCTAATTGTAATCGAAATAAAATTTAGGATGATGAAGGATTGTAAGTTTATCATCCCGTTGTTAAAAGACAACCTGAGGGCCATTTCTAAAAGATAAAAAGTTAAATAAAAATATATGTACGAATTTTGATACTTAGTATAACTCTTTTGATTAGCCATAACTGAGCTTCGCATTTTAATATAATCAAGAAGGCTGGGTTTAGTTTGCGTTTAGTTATCCTTATTCATACGAAGATAACTAAAATTTTATCAAAAAAATAAAAGAAGAATATCAAAAGCATAATGAAATTTATTTTCATTCTGAAGTTCTATGTCGAACAAGCTAGCATCGTAAAGTTCATGTACTGACAATCACTGATAAAAGAAATTGCAAAATAGAAAGGTAGACTTAAATTTAAGGAATTTTTGAAGAGAATCCACGACCTTTTAAAATCGATAAGCCAACTATTGTTATTTCTGCAAGAGTACATCCAGGCTAAACTCCTGCATCATACTGCATGTAGGGAGTTATTAAATTTCTTCTTAATTAAAAAGATTACCGCTCTTATTTACTGAGAAAAAACTTTCATTTTATCCTTATTCCTATGCTCAACCCTGAAGGCGTGTATTAAGGAATGTTTCGAAATGATTTATCTGGAGACAACTTAAATAGAATGTACCTTTATTGTGATCCTCGAAAGCAGTAATTAGTCCAAATATTTAGTAAATCTATATGGAGTGTAAAAAAATTCTTGGAATCTCTTAATAGAGTTGATTTTTTCTTTGATCTTCACGCTCATCCTTCGAGAAAAGGATTTTTCATTTATGGTAATGCCTTTGATTAATTTTTATAACAAGTCGAGGCTCAAATATTTAGTAAAATGATAGAATATAACTGCCCTTACTTCTAAAATTTGGATTGCATTTATTCTGAAAAGGCAATGGTGGCAAAGGATAAACATGATAACTTCAATAAATAAGGATGCGCTCGAGTATTTTATTATAAACTATTCTAACTTATACATTCCTTTACGGTGTAATGTGGATATTTTGCGCCAATAAAACTTAACGCATACCCTCCTCAAAGATAATTTACTATTCCGGGAAGTGATTACGTATGCACAACTGAATGGTAGCAATTTTCAATCTTAGAGTATACTCCCTAGAGTTACATGCTTTTAGGCAAGAGTATACTAATTTCTATAATTGATCTCTTTCATATTAATCCTTACACAAGAATAGGAACTTCTGATTTCAAGTCTATCAATAGCTTAAGGAAATTTACAGCCCAAAAGGTTTATAACTAAGTTGAACGCTTTAGGCTAACCGATGCTAATTGCTACAAAAAAATAAAAGGAGTTGCCACTTTTATTGAGCAAAGCTATTTTATTCCTAGATTTAAGTCTTATGGGCTTACAATTTCTTAAAATTATGGTATGAGGCATCGAAAAAAAACATTTTCTCTCAATTCAAGGGTGTATTTAAGTCATTCAGTTAAAAATCTTGTTAAAGAAAATCTTATTAAAAATGAACTTTAAATAAAATAATAGCCTGAATGTTAAGAAGCTACCTTCCGAGAAAAGCTATAGGAAAAAGAATATTTTTTACAGAAGTGCCACGTTCAGAAGATGAATGAAGAGAGCATAATAAAAGAATCATATATAGAGATTTATAAAGCCAATAAGGTAATTTCTTAAAACAAAACAAATCCTAAATTTTTAAAAGGGACAAGCTTAGGTGTAATTAAAAACAAGCATATATAATCCCAAAAATTATTGCAAGAAGCCCAAGAAATTTCTCCTGAATATTTTGGAAAGGCACACCATGAAAAATAAGATAAATCTATGCAAATAAAGACCAATCGTAAAATGTAAATAGATATGATTCATGAACTTCTTCAAGCTAAACTTAAAAATTAGAGTATCGATTCCAAGAGACCAAGTGAAATGCTGGTCAGAATCGATCGTTTAGGTTCATTTCTAAAAAAATAGAATAAAAATGCGATTAGATTTCCTTCTATTCACCCAGTGGATAGAAATTTACAAATATCTCCATCTCAAGAAAGTTTAAAATGATTCTTTTTTACTACATATTTTTTGTTGCTACAACAGTTATCCGTTTTATAATAATACTTAAAAGTAATTCTATTATTCTTAATAAAGATCATAAATGCTCCATTAGGGTCACCTGATCTCCTTCAGACTGCAAAAGAACAATCAGTTTGAATCCCTCATTTAAAAGTTATTTTAGCTCTGATTTAGGGCTTCCATTGCTAATTTTCATCGAAAATTATTGTTCTCCTCCTCTTTTTGAGCTTTGCTTTCGAAAGTAAATAAACTCCTCCTCAAAATTAATTCCGACAACAACTTAATCTCCGATTTCAAAATTCCATCCTACAATTTATTTTCTATTCATTATAGTTAAAGAATGATGAAAACTGATTGCAGTCGATGGATTATTTCCATTCTGTCCTATCAGATACGTTCCATTGTTAATTCCATAGCAATCACAAAATTATTTGTCTCTCACCACACTTTAATGACAAACTCCAATCATAATGTTACCGGCCAAGCTTTTATCAATCCTTAATTGAAATTAATGCTAATTTTATGACAAGCACTTTGCGCCAATCGCTGCAAATCGGTGGCCAGAATGCGACACCTTGGTTACAGTTTTAAGATCTTGAGATATATTCAAATAGGGATGTTTTGAAGAATGAGAAAAGATATCGTAAGCAAGATTTGTATTGCTATTAGTATACTGATGCTGATGCTCTTTATTTTTTACTACTGCGCTAAGGTTGGTCTTCATTAGGTTACTTACATTAGATTTCATCGGTAATTCATTGGCATTTTTTTCTTACTACTGATACAGTTTAGATGGTGATGAATTTTTTGGAATAATTTGGGAAGTATTCTTATTTAAATTTTTAAAGATACTTTTCATTTTATTAACCTCCTCGTTGTTAACTTCTACTTTCTGTTTGAGGTCTAATAGCAAATCTTATACACGTTACACTATATTTTCCTTTGTGATTATTTCTCCTTCTTTGTTCTATTCTCCAAATTATTGGCATACGAATGCTGTTAACCTTGACAAACTGTCTTCGAAGCGAAGTTTCTATCGATGAGCCTCCAATAAATCAGGTATTAGTTTTCTCATTGTGATTGTTTGATGAGACTGGTGCTCTTACTGAAGGCAAGCAATACAGCACAGCTGGTTTTTATTTTTAACGCATTCATCTTCCATACAAATAGCGTTGACTATTTCTCCCTTATGCGCTTCTTTTCTCGTGCAACAGAACATTTATAATAAAATGTAGATATTTAGTAAAAATTTAATTGAACGACCAACTATCAATTCTCTGAAGGATCGCTATGATCAAGAAGTTTAATGTAAGATTGTGAAGATGCAGAGACAAAAAATAAAGTTATCAAACTGGAAAATTTGAACTTGACTGAGTATTCAACTACCAAAGAAGCTTTACAATTTTATTCGAGAGGAGTCATTCTCATTTCATTGGGGGTGATTACTTCTGCCTTTTCATATCCCCTTTCAGTTAGAATTGCTAAAAAAATATTTAGATTGAAGAATTTCCTGAATATTCACATGGTATCAGTCAGTATATTTAGGCTGCAATTCCAATCATAATGAATATAAATGCTTTTGTCCTGGGAATTGCTCAAGGAGGTATCAATTATTATTTTTTAACTTAAAAATATCCTTCAAAAGAATAAGCCAATATTTTTGCACGACATTTGTGATCAGTGATTTAATCAACTATTAAATATATATTCATCTAAATTTATTGAAAGTTATCATTCCATCAAAGCCAAAACTGACTTCTTACCGCTCTTTCTCTTATTAATTATTTAGTCCTTTCGAAAGCTATTTATGTGATCGGTTAGTTTCATCATCTTTTCGTTTTTTAGATGTAATATTTCTTTTTTGTTATTTATCTAAACTCTTTATCAATCTAATTTTATTGGGAATAAGTGGATTTTTTATTGATTTATCACGTCTTATTTAGACAAAAACAGGCTTAATTTTTATACTATTTTTTTTAACATTGTCTTTCACTTGTTAGTAGTAATCTTCTGTATATCTTTGCTTGCTTTTACATTTTTATTTATGCTCCTACTAAATTAAATTTATCTTTAAGGGATGCTGTCGATAAAATGATTTACGAATAATTGCTTTTTGTTCATGCTATTCACTATGATCTCGTTAGTACCATTCAGCAAGAACATTGTCTACTCGATTACTTTCATCTTTTTTGTGTGGTGATTGAGATAAAATTTTGGGAAAAAAATCTTGAGG
>Ga0302186_10001209_pt1 | contig 21980 bp, 29 predicted proteins | sample II_Bog_E1_2_FD_198782 | JGI IMG/M metagenome (GOLD analysis project Ga0302186, IMG submission 198782) | Peat permafrost microbial communities from Stordalen Mire near Abisko, Sweden - II_Bog_E1_1 | ecosystem: Environmental > Terrestrial > Soil > Wetlands > Peat | place: Sweden: Abisko...
CTCTTTTTTTAAAATTAAATTCAAATTTAATATGTTTTTGCTTCATTAATATTTATGTTTTTTGAATTCATTTTCAACGCTTTGATTTCGAGATTTTTTAAGCCTTTTTTTCAAAAAATCTCGAAATTTAATATATTTACAATTAAAAAAAAAAAAAAAAAGTTTTTTTAAGGTCCGGTCCTTAAATAAAATTATGAAAGACTATTAAATTTATACAAATTCCAAAAAGATGACTTAAATTTGAGAAAACTTTACAAAATTTATATAAAAAATGGTTGTTAATTTCCATTTTTTAAAAATATTGATATTTATTAATTAATAACTCATAACGAATAATAACTTAACACAAATGAAAAGAAATGCTAAACGTCCGAAGGGCGGTATACTATATTTACAAACCCAATAACTAATTTTCTTCAAAAATTAGATATCAACAAAAGTTTTTGTTTTGCAAAAGAAAACAAAAAGATTGATCCTTCTGAAGATGATCGAAAAAAACACAATGGCAAAAAACTAAGCAACCACAGTTTTACTAGAAATTCCCAATTTGAAAATTCTGATTCTAATAACATGAACGCCCATGTCACGAGTTTTGGCAAAACGCTCAAAAAAAACATGAAAAACCTGAACAACTCTTCAGAAAACCAAGCGGAGAGAAAAACGATGAAAAAAAAATTGGAAATTTCGACAAGTTTAAAAATACAAGATCCATTGGAGCCCATGGAAATTTTCGAGGAGTTCAACCAAAGAGAAGATTTTCATGATGATATCTCGAAGGATTCCTTAGCTGAGTTTGAAAAAGTATTTGTTTCTTTGAAAATATAAATTAAAACCATATTTTTTTAAAGGGGAAGGAATTATTCAAGTTAAATAACATGCAAGATGCTTTAAAGTTCATTCATCCATGAAAGTTATTTAAATTTTTGGGTTAGACATTTTCAAACTGCATTTCAAATGAGACCTGACTTCACTTTTAGCAGATATTATTTAGGTGTTTGTTTGCTGAATTTAAAAGATTTTTCAGCTGCCAAATTTGTAGTTTTTTAATAAATTTTAGTCATTTTAGAAAACTGATAGGAATTTCAAACGATCATAGCTCAGGAGCCTTTTTTCAATTTGAACATTTATCTGTTATTGGCGATCGCCTGCAAAAATCTCACTAAATTTGATTCTGGAATCGTTCATGTTTATTTCTCTCTTATTTTTAATGATATCTAGTTTAGTTAAGCGATGCTATAATGAAATTTCCAAATTTTTATGAAGCATACATTTATCGAGCCAAATTATTCGTGATTCTCAAGGATTATCAAAAGGCTATTGAAGATTTTGACATAGCTATTCTTTTGAATCCTAAGAGAGGAATTGGTTTTTTAAAACCAACATATTTTTTAATATTTTTTATAGCATATTTAGGAAAAGCGGATTGTCATAGATTTCTGGGAAATTATGAAGAGGCCGTAGATTTGTATTTTAAAATAAATGAAATGCCAGATGTCAATCCAAATCTCAGTGAGAATTAATAATAAAATGTCCAACTAGATAATTTTTTAGTTATTTTGAAACGAGGACTCACATATTTAGAGGGAGGGAATTTTGTCTCATCTTTAAATGATTTCGAGGAAGTTTGTTTCTTTTTAATTGAGAAAACATAAAATAATGAAATTTCTTAATTAAAAGTTGTTGTTAACAGACCCAGCCAATTCCCAATATCATTATTTCAAAGGGCTGTTATTTTATAAACAAAGTAACAAAAATTTTTAGTAAAAATGAGAAAATTTTATAATTTGTTACTTTAGGAAAATTGCATGATTCTTTGCTTTGTTTTGAACAATGCATCAAATTCAACAGTTGTGAAGCCGCTGTTGCAAAGGCCATTTTCCAAATCGCCAAGATAAAAATAGAAATGCGTGATTTTTATTCCGCTTTTTATACTCTCAATCGTTTCGATTATCTGAACTTTAACATTAAGAAACATTCCTTAGAGAAATTTAAAATCTTTATAGAATCGGTACTTTTATGAGTAATTATACAAAGCATTAGAACTTTATTTAGGTTTTGTTGTTGATGAAAAGAAAATTTCCAGATGGAAATACCGGTTTATTCAAATTACAACAGAATTTCGACCTTGGAAATTTTCTAAAACCCCTCCTTTTCAAATATCGAGCCTATGGATATTTTTGCGAGGGAAAACATGAAGTAATAAATTCTAAACAATCTTATCAAAACCTTTATTATTAATTCATAGAACGCCTTTGAAGATTATAAGACATTAGAATCATTAGAAGCCCTAGAACCTTCTTCCTCCTATAATAAATATCTTTTGGAAGGAATCAAGAATTTCAAAGATAAGAACTACTCTGAATCGCTGAGCTTCTTCAAAATCGCATCGAACCTCTATCAAAATAAATTGGAACCCTATTTTTATATGGCCTTGGCCACATTGAAGTGTTCAAAAAGCCATCAGGATTTTGAGTCGATGTCAAAAATCCTCACATATCTCGATAAAGGCTTCACTTGTAATCCTACCAATTCTCCATTATTATATATGAGAGCTTTGGTGAAGTTTTCCTTAAAGAATTTAAGCGAGGCGCTGATTGAAATTGATCAGGCCATTGAGAAATCTGAAGATAATATCCCTAAATATTATTATCTCAGAGGCCTTATTTATGCAAACGCAAAACATTACAAAAACGCTTTGGAAGATTTTAGCATCGTCGTACAATTAGACTCTAAATATTTCAAAGCCTTTTTAAACCGAGCCAAATGCTATTTTTTGCTTGGATTCAAAGATAAAGCATTTTATGATTTAAAAAAATTTAGTGAAATTCGGATGAAAAGCTCAGAATTACACCTTTGGGCAGGTCATTTCCTTATAAATGATGGGGCTTATGCTCTTGCAACCCAGGCTTATACAAATTCCATGAATATAAAATATAAGGAAATCATTTTAATTCATCGTGCCAAAAGCAATATAATGGCTAGAGAATTGAATGCTGCTTTAGAAGATTTAGAGAAAATTACCGAGATCTCAAAGTATAGCAAAGCCAAATATGACATGACTGCTTTAGTGGCTCTTAAAACCAGTTCCGTCCAAAAAGATAACGACCTTTTTGAACAAAGCGGATTTTTGAAATCTTTAGAAAGTTTCACCTCGCTTATTGACTCCAAAAAGCAAGGACTCATATTTAAATTGAATGACCTGTATTTCTATAAAGGATTGATGCATTTTTATTTGGGCCAATTCGATTATGCAATGGAGGATTTTCATAAAGCTTTTGAGATCAAAAAGGTCTTTTGTGAATATTGCGAGGAAAGCTCTTCAGGCAGGGATTCTTTCAATGAATTATTGGAAGTTTTCGAAAATGAGGACTCGCAAAACCCAAGATTTGTTGAAAAGGAAAAAAACGAAGAAATGACAACTTTTACTAATAACTCGTTCAATATTTATGAATATTATCATAATTGCATGATTGCTAGTATAAGGTTAAAACAATGGAGGACAGCTCAGGATTATGGGAGAAAATTGATGGAAATTATTCCAAAAGACTTTAAAAGTAATTTAAGCATGTTGATGAAATGTGTGAACCTGGAAAAATCTCTTATTGAAAATAAGATCACTAATGAAGGAGGTCTTATTATTTTGATGTTTTTATTATCATATAACATTATAATCATAAAAGTGTCTGATGAATTAAGAAGTCTCAATCAAATATTGGTTTTCCCTGATAATGACCGCTTATCAAAGATTTTCCCTTCATTTTCTCTGGATTTCTCATTCAATCCCAATTTGGTAAATGAATTTTAAAGAAAATTGAGAGAATCATTTAAATTAGGAAACTAAATTATCCTTTTGTCTACCTAAGGTCCTCATCCCCAATATTCAAGTCGAATATGAAGAAGAAATTTTAAACAACCTACAGGTTACTTCATTTATTATTAAAACCCTTTATATCTGAAATAAAAAAATAGCTTTCCTTGATTGAAAATAAACCAGAAGCTCCCTGGATACGAAGAACTGAAGATGGAATCGTATTCACTGATAATATACAAATCTTCCAAGACTTAGACCTTCAATCTGAAGAAAGATCAGGTGAGATTAATTCATTAATTAAAATAACGAATAAAACAATTTTTATCTAGAGGATCAAGATAAAGGAGGCAAAATTGAAACACATTTAAATGCTAGATATAGCTCTGTTAATAGTGATGGGCCTGAAGGCAATAATATTAGCTCGAATGAGAAAATTCAGGGAAATAAAAAGGATATCCTGAAGGATCTTAAGTTGGATATGGATATAGAGAAGAAATTACAGAAGATAATTTCTAGAGAAAAGAAAAAACTAGATGATATCTGAGCAGTTCATTATTTACTCAATATTTCGTTCTAAAACATCATATTATGCTTTCTTTGTCTCTCTTCTGTAAAAATCACATAAATATAAATAATTTAGTACTCTATTATAAAATCAAATATCTGCAAAAAACCCCGATTAATTAACTAGTCATAAAAAAAATATTGTTAAAAATAATTAATTTTTTTTTAATGTTTTTTTATTGGTTTTTTTATTATTTATGAAAACTTTATTTTTGAAAGTAATTTTTCGTGTTTGTATTGTTGTTAATTTGTTTTAAGGACTTCATATTTAAAAAAAATACAACTTTTTCTAAAAAAATCAAATTTTTGTTTAAAATTAAATATTTTTCTGTTCTTTCAAAAAGCTCTCATGGAAGATAATGAAGAGATTTATAATGAGGATTTCGAGAACCTCAGTGATCATAATATCAAGTTTTTTTCTCTCTCTTTATATCTGATTTTTCTAATGATATTTATCATAGACCAGCCATGGGAAATGAATTTGAAGGCATGAATGATGAAAATCTAGATAATTTAGAGGAACTTGAAAGCGAATTATTGAATATGCCTGAAATCAAGAAAGATTCGACCCCTCTGGATGAAAAAATCAAGCCAAGTCTATGCCAATTCTTAAAAAAACCTAATGAATTTATATAGATCATAAGCCAAGCATTGAAAATTCAAAAAAAACTGCTAAAAAACAAGATCAAGACAAACCCCCTAAACCAAGTAAAGACTTTATATGTTCTCTCAAAATTCTATTAAAAATATTATAGAACAAAACCCCCTGCCCAAAAAAACCGAGGAAACCACTAATTATTCAAGACAAAATTCAATGGGTTCCAATTTCTCTAATAAAAACTTACCAGCAAGAAAAGACACTAAAGGTATTATATTTCCTTATTTCCTAAGCTAGAATTCCTTAATTTTATTGAAAGAAAAAGCTTCTATTATCAGAAGCCATTCATCCCGTAGTCGTCAAGATGACCTCTTATTTTCTAAAGAGGAAAACCCTTATACTCGCAAAGTCGATTCTCTGCTTCAAGAGAAAAACTATGAGAAAATGACTGATCAACAAATTATACAAGAAAATAATCAGCTTCGAATGCATTTGAAGAGTTTCAATAAGGAATTGAACGTCATAATAGAACGTCAGGCATTAAAACCATCAAATAAAGCCACTGATATACAATTTAACAAGCCGACTTCAGCGAAAATAAGGAATTTAATGGAGGAAATAAAGATTAATGATAAGAAATTGAATATGTTTCGGGAAGAACTCAATAAACACTCGAATAGACTTCAATCGATAAGCGATGGCACTTATCTCTTGAATTTAAGCGATAAAATCGAAAACGCGAAGAAATCCATTGAAGAACAGAAAAAATCTAATAAATTAAACTTATTAGATCAGAAGAAACAAGCCAAAAACCTTGATAATATTGAAAATGTCATTGGAATGCCTGATAAATTGGCGAAAGGCAATGAAATTTCCTGTCTTTTGCCTGGTGTGAGCCGGAAGAATCAGAAACTCAAGGAGAAAAACGATATGGTGATGATTCAAATCGAGGAAATTGAAAGGAAAAGCGAAGGTATTCAAGAAAGATATGATAAGGCCTTACAATTGGCTGAGGCTTATAAATTGTTTCGAAATGATAAGAAAAGAGAACAATATGAAATAAGTCAGGCCAAAGTTGAAACTTATGAGAAAAACATCCAATTGATTAACAGAAAAAACGAGAAAGTGGGTGAAATGCATAGGAAAACAATGGATGATTTAAATAAGGCACTTAAAGAAAAAGATGAAATGATTTCTTTGAAAGAAAAGGAATTACTCATTCAAAGACAAAAGATCGAGGAATTGATGATGACCGAAAAAATCAATAAGGATTCACTTATGAAAATCCTTCCACCTACTCCCAAAAATAATAACCCACATTTCGATGGTCGGAAAAAACTAGAAACTCCGATAGATAAAGAAGAAATATTGAAAGAAGAGGAAAATATCAAGGAATATGAAAATAAAAATAATGAGAAAAAAAACATAAGTGAAGGGTTTTTGGATAACGGAATTATTAATAATGAGAAAAATGAGAAAAATGAAAAAAATGAGAAAAATGAAAAAAATGAAAATAATGAGAATAATGAGAAAAATGAGAAAAACGAGAAAAATGAGAAAAATGAGAAAAATGAGAAAAATGAGAAAAATGAACATATAATGAAGAATTTAGAGGAATCGCAGTCGAAAAAATCCATTGTTATTCATAATAACAACGGTATAGATAATAATAATAACTTTGATAAGAATTTGGATATTGGATTAAAGGAAAAAGAAGAAACAGATAGAAGTTTTAACTTTAATAATAAGGGGAATAATAAAGAATCAATAAAAAACGAAGAGCCACCTGCGAAAACCTTCAATTTAAATAAAAACGTAGAAGAACCAGCAAAAACCTTCAATTTCAGTAAGAAGAAAAACGACGATTCGAAGCTGATTTTACAGGAAAACAATTCAAATTCCAATAATAATACTGTTAATGCCAATAATAACATTGATCCAAATAAAGGAATTACTATCGTTAAAAACGGACCTAATGTGATTAAAAAGGAGAAAAAGCTCGATTTATTCAATAATTCCGATAATAATAATGATTTCGGGTTTATTCCAGAAATCAAAACCATTGAAAAACCTCTTGAAAAACCCATTATTGAAAAACCCATTATTGAAAAACACATTATTGAAAAAACCATTGAAAAAACTATTGAAAAACCTATTGAAAAACCCACGAAACCAAAGAAAAAAATAGCTGACCCTTTTGAGGAAAAAGCGAATGTGGAGAATTTCGATAATGAATTTTTCGATGAGGCGGAAACCAAGGGCAAAAAGATGAAAATGGGTATGAATTCAAAGAAAAATGACCAGGTTTTACTTGATTTTTATCTGATTTTTTAATGAAAATTGATATTTAAGAAAAAACCGGATTTATTGGCTAAAGCCGAGAAAGGAGAAAACGATTTTTTCAATGATTTCGATTAGGAAAGGCTTTGTTTTTTTTTTATAAAATTTGTAATTTTGATTGGAAAAAAACGAGTTTTTTTATTCGAGATTTCATTAAAAATTCTTTATTTGGTCAATAAATTTCCTTAAAAAAAACATAAATTCAAATAAAATGAGTAGCATGTTCGTTTGGGGCTGTTGTTTCGGTTATTTATTCAGAATGGGAGCCGCTAGAGTCGCAAATCAACCTTTTACAGCCAGTTTTTTCATAATTTTCCTTTATAAATTCAATCAAATTCTTATTAAAAAAGGACCATGGAACTATCTATATTATACCCTCGGCTTTGGAATTTTAGGATCTTATATAGTAAAGAAAGGAGTTTCTATAATGGGTTTTAAGGGATATTAGGGATATTCGAGAAGAGTGAATTTGGAGGAGATTTGTCGAAAGGAAGAGAAAATGGATCGTTTAGGTAAAAAAAGAATGGAAAATCAGAAATTTGTGATGTTTTTTTATAGAGAAAAGAGCGCTTTTGGATCTGGTAGAAGTTGGAGAAGAATTAGTGGGAGAACAAAAACATTTGGTCAAGGAATTATTGATAGAGAGAAATTATTAAAGGAGTTAATAAAACAAATGGTTTTTCAAAATTATTCAGAATCCTCAATATTTTTTATCTTAAAACAAAGAAAAATGGATTTTTTTCTAAAAAAAAATGATTTTTTAGCTATTTTTGTATTTTTTGGCATTTTTTTCAAAAAAGAAAAATAACATTTTCTTGGAAAAATCAAAATTTAATTATAAAAGGCCACAATTTGTGAGCTCTTAAACTGATAAATGCAATATAATAGTCCTATTTTAATTCAGCGATCCCGTTCCAAGGAAAATGTGATTTCCAGCTTTTCTCCCGACTTAAAAAGAGACTATTCCGAGCATAGAACTAATCCATTAAAACGCCGAGGCATTATAAAACTCTCTAATAATCAACTTTTAACAGACCCGAGAAATTCCAATATTTTCAATATCAAAAGCTCTTCAATTAATGAGAAGAACCTTTATGAGGAAATGAATGATTCAGCTTTAATTATGAAGAAGAAAATGATTAGAGATTTAAGAGAATTCAGGCCTCCATCCATGGAAATGAAGAAAATATCGAATTCTAATCCAATTATAGGCAATGAAATTACTGATTTGTTAGAAAAACAAAATGAATTGTTTAAAAAGTTAGTGGGCACGAATTCAAGGAAAAAGACAGATTCTTTTAAAAAAGCTGCTGAAAAATATGAGGAAAGGATTTCCGAACTTGAGAAAAGCCATTTTTCGAATGCGGAAATCATTAATTTGCAGAATCAATTGTTAGAAATGAAGAAAAACACACAAATTCAAGAACCTTGGCATGAGGAAAATTATCTACAGGCCTATATTTATAAAAGTATGGCGATTTTATTAAGAAAAATCTAATGATTTTTTATGAGAAATGCCACCTCCAAATATGTTTATCAATATGCTTTATGGGCCATCTTCTGAAAACCAAAATCATAAAATGCCGAGAATGAGATGTAAATTAATTGGATTTATATATTTTTTTATAGATTTTCATAAAAAAAATAGATGCTCCGATTATGGAGGTATAAACATTAAAGCTTTTTTATGGGTTAAAATTTGAAAATCCTATATATATTTAAAGGATTTGATTGAAAAACTAATAAAACGGCCTCCTCCTCCTCCTCCAATTAAAAGAAGACCAATTGTTCAAAAACCAATCATTTCGGAAGATGAGACACCTATTGTATCGAAGGAAATAATAGAAGAAAAGAACCCGAAAAAAAAGCTGAAAAAAATTAAAACAGTTAAAAAAGCCGAAATTGAGGAAGAGCCTGAGAACGAGCCGAACTTGTAAGAATTTTGTTATGAAAACAATTAGATTTTTTTTAATTAGACCGAAAAAAAGGCTTTTAAAATGGTTGAGAATAATTTCTTTTCCTTTTATTTGGAAGAAACATAAGGAAAATATGATTTTGAAGCGGAAAATGAATGCCCATATGTTTTACGAAATCAATAATAAAGCCATAATAAAGGCTGCGAATGAATGGGCTTTATATAGTTCGAAAGGCATCCATTCGGTTCTTTTTTGTTTTAAAAACCATGAAAATTGGAAGTTTTTAGCTTATTTTCGGCAAAGATAAAATGATGAGAAATTACGATATTGTTCAATTAAAAAGCGCTGAGAATATTCCAGAAGAACTTTTGGATGATATTAAAGTAATTTATGATTTCTTTTTGGAAATCTGAGGTTTTTTTCAGTTAATAGTCGAATGGATTTTCAATGACATGAAGGAAATCACCACAACTCAATATATGAAGCCTATTTTGCTTGAATTCCTTAGTAAATTCCTTAATCTTTTATTTGAATTCCTGTGTTTTCTTTCTTTTAATATATTAAAAAGATAAAATCAGTGAAGAAAGAGCTTTTTTGCCTGATTATTTCCTTTTCCAATATGAATTCGAACATTTGGAATTTTCGCAATCTTATGGTTTTCTGAAGTTCTTCACTAAATCTATAGATTTTTCTAATATCTCTTTTCTAGAAATCTGAATAAGCCCCGAGCTCGAATGATAATAGGCATTTTCCTTTGTCTAAAGATCCTGATTCCTAATGTGATTTTAAACCCTTGGAGATTTAAAAAGAACCTTGAACGTGAAGGTTCCTTGAAAAAGTCTAAAGAACTTTAATTTCTCTAATAACTACTCTTGAAATTTATTAGCAATTTGAAAGCCATAGCCTCGATTGTTTATAATTTATTATTGGATTGCGTTGAATTATCAGTGAAAAAAACAACGAGTTTAAATGAGAAATTCAAGAACTATTATCGATATAAATTCATCACCAAGCCTCTTGATAAAAGTTAGCTTTTTTTTCATTTTTCGCTTGAAAAAAATGTTTTTAGATTCCGAATTTCTACTCGAGGAAATCAAAAGAAGAGAAAAAAGCCTTGATATCAAACCTCTGAAGAAAATCGAATTCTTTGTAGAAGATATTTATAGCAAAGAGGAAATTTCCTGGTTCTTTGTACAAGAAGCCTCTTGGTTTTTAAAAACTTCAAAAATCCTCTATATTTCTTTAAAATAGGTGCGCTAAAATGAACAATATCATCAAAAACTGGCTTTCCCAAGCTTATAAAGTCGTGAAAAAAGAGGAAAATATCCTAACGGATATGAAATTAGCTCGAACTGAGACTTTTAATATTTAATGTCTTTTTTGTTAAAATATTAAAAAAACATCAGATTTTATATAAAAAATCAAATAAATTCAATAAGAAGTTTGAAAAATGCTCTATCTTTTACTAGGAATGCTTATTGGAGTGTTAATTCTCTTGAAAATCGGGAAAAAAGATCCTCAAATCATTGAATCTAATAAGAAAACCGATTCAGAGCCTTCTTCTGATGTTTCTGAGGAAAATATATTGGAAAAAGCTCAGGATTTATTGCCGAGAAATGTGGGTTTTTCAAGCGAGGAAATCAAGAAAAGACAGGAGAAAATATTAGGGAATCTGAATGAAAGCGAAAGGAAATTATTCATGGATTATATCGCAGAAAATTCGACTAATATGAAGAAAATAAAGACAAATCCTAACGAAAAGAACGATTTCGCGATTTTATATGATAATCTATTGAATTTAAGCATAATTTTCTCTATAGGAAGTCTTGTCTATTATTTTGCGAACTCTTAAGTAAAAACGTCTTGAAAAAAGTCTTTAAAAAGTCTTAAAAAAAGCTTTAAAAAAACTTAAAAAGAGGTTTTTTCTAAAAATCCATTGAATTTTCAAAGAAATAACTGTTATTTATAAGAAGCTACATATCTATTCTGAAGAACTCTTCTATTTTGTTTGGGATTTGAGCCTTCTGAAGTGGTATCCGAATCGTTATTAACAAAAGGGTTGGAAAAAGGGTTATTTCCTGTGATTCTCATAGTATTCCCGCCTTTTATCTCATTCCCATTATCGATTTTCTCTAAAATTGGTGCTTCTTCCTTTTCTTTAATCATTTTTAGATAATTTCTAATAAAAAAATTAAGAAATCAAGACTTTTTAAAGGCATTGGAGGAGGAAATATAGGCTTTTCTTCAGAAATCAAGGGTTTTTCTATAGTTTTTTTCTCTTTTTCCTCAAATTCCTCATTTTGGGCTGGAATTCCATTAAGAACCCAGGTTTTCAGGTTCTCATCATAATAGAAATCCTTTTTACCTTCATTAGCTTGATTTTCAGGCTTTTTGGTTATAGATTTCTCATTTAAAGGATTTTTGATCATTCCTAATGCGGAATTGAAATAATTATAGAAATTTCTCTTCAAATTAGTAGAGAAATCATTAATATTCTCAGTATTTTGAAGTAAATTAAGCTGCGAATTCCCTTCTTTTTCGTTATCTAATATAAGCGAAAAGTCCTTGTTTTTGGATTTCTTCCTCTCATATAAGATCTCGATATTGGTTATAAGTCTTTGTTTAATTTCTCTAAGCGAATTCATGAAAAAGCGGTTTTTCTCTAAGGAAAAGAAGAAATTCTTAGAACTTTCAACCAAATTCACATATTCGATAGCTCTTCCATGAAGTCCGTTTTCTATTAAATTGTTACTATGGATTAAAAAGGCTGGAAATAGGTTTTTATAAAGGAATTTAGGACTATCGTATTGGAAATTCGATAAAGTATTAGCCAGGAAAAAGAATGTTTCTAATAATTGAACCATATTCGGCTTATTATTCTGGGCGATTAAAAGGCATAAAGTCTCATTATCGAAACCTAAAGACATCAGTAATAAGATAAATTGAAGAATCGAAGCTTTTTTCCTTTCATTCAAATGATAGAATAATATCTGTAAAAACGAATTCCAGGCTTCTTCCTCCACAAAGCCTGAAATCTTCAATAATAACCAAACATAAAGCATGGGGTTTTCATTGAGAAAAATCGAATCCTCATAGAATTTCTCAGCTTTCCCTAATTTCAAAAGAGTGAAAACATGCATCGGAAACCATTTTTTATAAGTTCTTTCGATATAATGTGTCAAAATATCTTTGACATCTTTTGGCAAAGATTGTGTTTTTTGGCTGGAAAGGAACAATTTAGCGAAAAAGATCGTTTCCCATTGATCATCTTCGATCATATCATGATATTGTTCTTCAGTGAGATTTATGAGATTTAATAAATAATTGGCTTCGTTTTGGAATTCCTCTAAATTGATATTGATTGAAGAATGATCATAAAATGCCAGGAAATGAGTTTCGATATAAATTATCAAAGAGTCTCGGAATTTAGTAGAAACTCCCAATAATTCATAAATTGAAAGCTTCTTATTCAAAAGCATCTCATTTAACAAATTCCAAGCGAATTTCGAACAAAGTCCTTCGAAAGTCTCATTTTTATCAGAAAAATTCAGGATTTCATTGATATAATTGAACAATTTGTTATAAGTTTGAACGATATAATTCGCATTTTTCTCGATTTTTATCGGACCAGGGAAATCTCTGAGAATTTTAGCCAAATGGTTATCTTGGAGCTTTTCTTTTGAGAATAATAAGGTTTTTTCCTCTTTAATTTGCACGAAATTCCATCCGAAATTGAAATTAAATATAGGAAATAAGCTCATTTGAAGCTTCGATTCATAAAGACTATCTTCATCCTTGATTTTCCTAGAGGAAATTGGGTTTTCCATTTGATTCAAGTCGATTTCCTCATAAAGACCTTGATTCAAAATCTCTGATTTAATTGGAATTTCCACCTTCTTAATGAAATCTTCCTTTTTTTCTTGAAATATCGACTTTTGATAGGTTTTCTCTATTGGAATGAGGTCTTTTTTCGATTCATTATCGCTTTCCACTAAATTCAAAGTCTCTTTACTATCGAAATTCAGGTTTTCTTGTTCTCCGGAAAGCCCTTTTTCCTCATAAATCAGACATTCTTTTTTCCCTTGTAAATTCATGAGCATTTCATCATCTTCCACCTCATTTTCGTATAAATAGGTCTTTTTACCATTATTCTCATCATTCATCTCGTTTTCATGGAAATCGCCTTCTTTTCCATCAAAGAAAAAGTCCAGATTTCGATCGATTTGAGCCTGATTCGAAACGTTTTTTGTGGAAAAAGGGTTTTCTTCCTTTGTTGAAGCCAGACAATAATCGATATTCCAATCGTTTTCCTTCTTTTCCTTGGTTTCTTTGGAATCAGAAAAGGTGTTTTGGGTTGAGTTTTGCGTGGAAACTTGAAATGGGGTTTTAAAAGCTCGAATATTCGAATTTTCGGGTTGATTTTTATTCATTTTGAAAGCAAAAAATTTGATTTTTTCTTTGAAAAACGAAAAAAACTTGTTTTTTTTAAAGAAATTTAATTGTCAGATTTCAAACGAAAATTAAAAAAAACTGTGATTTTTAAAATTTCTTTCTTTAAAAACCGAAAAACCCATATTTCTAATATTTTCCTTCTATTTCCCCTTCTAAATGGACCCTTCATCTATGAATACTGATAAGGTCTTTGCGAAATTATCTCAAATTCCTGAGAATAAAGCTTGTTTCGAATGCGGTATTTCGATTTTTAATGAAATTTCTCATAAAAATTCAAAGGAGCTCCTCAAGCCACTTGGGCATCAGTGACTAATGGCATTTTTATCTGTTTGAATTGTTCAGGAATTCATAGAGGATTTGGAGTTTCCTGTAGTTTCGTTAGATCTACGAAAATGGACTCTTGGTATTTTTTATCTTATTAAAAGATATATGGATAAATGTGAATTTCAGGAGCGAAAAACAACTGAATTTCATGATTTTAGGCGGAAATCAAAGCCTCAAGGATTATTTCAAAAACCTCAATTTCCCTGATAACTCACCTATGGATTTCAAATATAAGACCAAAGCTGGTCAATATTATCGAGATCGGGTTCATAATAATCTATTCGATCTTAAAGGATCTATTTCTAATAAAAAGCTCAAAGCCATGGTTGAAGATAAACCAATGCCTCATGCGATTTCGATAGAAGAAGCCTTTGAATTAATCGATTATTCGAACCCGAATTTCATTTCTAAGCCAAAAGAGGAAAAAGTTTATGAAAACCTCGAATTCGCACAAGAAAAAAAGAAGTATTTTATGAGAAATGAGGGTTTTTTTCTAAAGCAGTTTTTTTAAAGCAAACAAAAGAAGAATTATATGAAGGAAATCAAGAATTTCATGGAGGAAACTTATGAGAAAACGGCCCTTGAAACCAAACAGGTCCTCTTTTTTAACGATTTTTAAGCGAAAATAGGCTATTTTCTAAATTAGGCGATGGAGAAAATGAAGAGCAAATTCAATGATCCAACCATAAAACAGGATATGAAGAAATTTGGCGATAATATCGCTAATAAATCTAAGGAAATTTCTGAAAAAAGCATGAAAATCGCTAAAAAAGGCTATGAATCAGTCAAGAAAGTCCTTAAATTTATGCATTTTAAAGTCTATTTATTTATTTAAATAGGGGATATTAAATGCCTTTGATTTCCTAGCAGATAAGCCTAAAAACAACCAAAATCCTAATAAAATACCTCAAAATGATCCAAATCAAAACGAAATCAAGCCAAATGAAGAAAAAAAGAATGAACTTATTCAAAAACCCATGGAAAATGAGATCGTTGCTCAAAATCAAGACGTCGGAATGGCTGTGAATTATCAGGATTATTTCCAAAGTTTCCCGACCAATGAACCACAAAATATCGAGGATTTCAATGTTCAGAAACCAAAGGGAGAAAGTCGACCTCAAATAAAACAAAAGTAGAGTTTTTATCAGAGAAAAGTCTTGATCTTTTTGATTAGGATCGAAAAATTACAGAAAGATGAGGATCTGCTTGATATTGGTAAGATATAAAAACGGCCAACATTGAATTTAAAAGGTTTTTGTTAGGCGAAGAATCATGGAATCATTAAAATCTATAAGTTTTTAATAAAAATGGGATTTTTTAATAAAAATTGGTTTTTTAATAAAAATTTGATTTTTTACTAAAAATTGAATTTTTCATAGAAATTTAGATTTTTTGTAGTTTTAAAAAAAGCCTAGGAAATTTTTAAAAAATCACTAAAAATCACTCAAATTTCATATAAAAAACCTTTTTATTTTGCGCTTAAAACCCTGAAATTATAATTTTCAAATCAATTTGACTCTCATCTCATGTCCTTTAAAATCCAAGAAAAATCCTCCATCAAAACCTTTTATTCCCTCTTGAAATCCCTTTCATTGAATGGCGATACTTGTCTTTTGACTTTTTATCACAAAGAGCTTTTTTTCCTTCAAAATCTCGATTTTCTCAAAGAACCGAGACCCATTGGCATGACAATCCTTTATTCCTTCAAATCCTCATTTTTTTCCGATCTTGATGAACCAAAGAATCTCATCAATGGGAATTTAATCCTCGAATTCCCAATAAATGGGATATTCAAACATTTCAATTCTATGCGGAAAAAACTCCAAAGCTTTACCATCGAATTCCCAGCTTTATTAGAAAGATCTCCTTTAGATCTCAGACAATTATTTGAATTAGAAATGGAACTCAAATATGATTGCGGGATTTCAGCAAATGAAGGTATGGCCTTTACTGTACATAAGAGTGTGAACACACAAATCGTCAGGGCTTTGGATTTCAATTTTCTTAGCGCAGAAATCGAGAGTTTTGGGAATAATTCGCATTGGAAACGCTTATTAGAATTTAAGATAGAGAATCTCGTGAATCTCTCTGATTTCAGGTCCAAAGAGCTGGATTTCGTGATGCAAGGAGATCATATCATATGTAAACAGGCTAGTATTTTATTGGAGTATTTAACTTATTATTTGAATATCAAGAAAGAGAAAATGATTGATTATTCAAATGATGTTTGTTTGAAGGATTTCGAAGGAAGGAATAGATTAACTGTTGAATGCAATAAATTGTTGAATTATATTCAGGTTTGTAAGGATTTGAAAGGAAATCCCCAAATCCGTGTTTCTAAGAAGCATTCCCCTGAAAACCTCCATCAAATCCTTTTGCCTTATAAAGATGAGAAATTTTCTTGTTATTATGTTTTTTGGTGTTGTTTAGAACATTCAGGAGAAAACGATATTATTAAAAATATGTATGATCCTGAGGAAGAATCCATGAAATTGGAAATTAAAGAAGAAAATGATAAGGAAGACCTTGATGAATCAACAGAAGAAATCGATTTCAATGAAGTCGATAAAGTCGTGGAGGATATTAATGAGAAAAACAGGCTAATCGTGATAAAATCGAAAGAAAACGCTATGAATTCAAAGGAAAAAAGCGCCTTTAATTATTTCAGTTTCCTCAATGAAGAATCTCAAGGGAAAAATGAATTCAATAATCCCAAAGCAGAAAAAAGCAAGGATTTTAGGGATTTTGACTTAGAAAATAAAGATTTTAAGAAAGTGAAAAGCCTGGAAAACGAAATTAAAGATAAAAGCCTCACTTTCAGCAACAATTGTCCTGAGAAAAATAACGATACTCAAGGCAAAATCATACATTCGTTGAATTTCATGAACAAATCGCAATTCATAGATAAAGAGAAAAACGCGAGTTTTATCAAAGATCCGAACTATATCAAGAAAAATCGCGATTTTTTCAAATAAAACAAGCTTTTTTTCAAATAAATTAAAAGAAACAAGCTTTTTTTCAAATAAAAAGCTTTAAAAACTTATTATTGAATTGAAAAGAACTCATTTTAAAGAAAAAACTAATAAATAAAAAAAATGCGAATTCTCAACGGAAATCAAGACTTTTTTAATCAAAGCAACAATAATACGACTTTGAGTCCAGATCTGAAGAGTTTGATAACGATTATTTCGATATCCACTTCTTCTTTTTCCTTATTGGGTTGTTCTTTCGTGATATTCATGTATATCGCTTTTCAAATCCTTCAACAATTCAGCTTCAAATTGGTCTTTTATTTGTCTTTTTCTTTATTAATCGCTAATATTGGCAATTTGATCGTGACTTCAGATTCATCTTCTTCGATAAATCAGAATTATTGTGATTTGCAAGGCTTTCTTATCAATTTTGGGGGATTATCGACTGTTTTCTGGTCAATTATTTGTTGCTATTATATGAAAAACCTTTTTATAAATATTGATGCTTCTTATAAAATCAAGGATTCTTTAATCATTTCCCTAGGATTCGGTCTTCCTTTCATTTTGAGCTTCATGTAAAAAGCTTATTTTCTAAGTTTTTTTTTATAGTTTTTTCTATTAAAAAGCCCTTTAGCAATAGATGCCTACGGTTATAAGAACTATATATGTTGGATTTCTTATGAAAAAGACCTGAGAATCGAGCTTTTCCTCATTTTCATCGAATTCTATATTCCATTATGGATTTGTTTCGCTTATTTCTTCTATATCCTTTGTAGGACTTCCTTCAAAGATCCAAGTCATATGAATCATAAACAATTGAAGAAATTCTCTCTAATAAAGCTTTTTCCTATTTCTTTGATTTTCTGTTGGATTTGGGGTTCCATGGATCAAATAGCTGAAATGGCTGGTTTTGATATCGATGTTTTGAAGATTTTGCATGCGTTTTTCGGAGGAATACAAGGCTTTTGGAATTCGATATTTTTCTTTAGTGCTCAAGAAGTCAAAAACATCGTGAAAACACAATTATGTGCTATGTTGCCTTGTTTTTATAATAGAAAATCATCGTATAAACATCGATTACAAGAAGACCCGAATGAAAGCAAAGAGGAAAACACAGAAAATCAAGAGAAAAAACATCCAGAACAGGAATTGGTGGATTGTTAAAAAATTAAATCTTATAGTTAATGAAGGAAATTGAATGATTTTCTTGAAAAAACGATAATTAAAGCTTTTTTTTCTATCATAAATGTTTAAAAGAAAAAGAAAAAGCGATATTTATATTGAAATCAGGTCTTGTTCCGTATTATCGAGAATCTTGATCAAAAGCGATAATTCGAATTGTTTCGAAACCTTGCGATTGTCATCAAGGGTCTTTTTGGCTGCGAGACTTAAAGTATGATCATCGAATTTTAACAATAAATCGATATATTTTTCCTAATATATGATTGAATTTCTTCTTTTATTTCAAATATTTTACCTTAGAATTTGATGGAATGTCTTTTATTCCGACTATTAAGATCAATGGTTCGGATCTATCGATAACAGCCTCTATATTCTTTAAACTGACATTATAGAGTATTTTGGCCCAATTTTGTTTGGGATTGTTATTATCAGTTTCTATTAATATGAAATTATTGAAATCCTCGACTATATAGCTAAAATTATTAAAATCTCTAATAAATTTCTCTTAAAAATCCATTGATTTACCAATAATCTTTCTTATTCTTTAAATTACATGGATATAATTTCCTTTGATCTTTATATCGATAAAATATTAAATAAGAAATTATTCAGAAAAGACCTATTTCATAGCAATTGCCGATTTCCCATTTACTGCTGATATTCTTATTAAAATTGAGATAAAGTTGATCGATATCGATGTCATTTTGCTTGAATTTGCTCGTTTTATCAAGACAATATCTCAAATCTCGAAAAAGAAAAAACAAAGCTATATCTCTTCTACTGGTTTCAAAATCTCCAGCCGGATATCTTAATTCGAAATCCAAATTCGTTATATTCTCAGTTGGTATTGGAAGGAATAATTGATAGCTTATTTCCAGGTCAATTTTCCTGAAATTAGTCTTTCTAAAGCCAATTTCCTTTATAATTTCAAAGAAAATATTAGTAATTACTTCATCATTTTCCATTCATTTTCGAAATTCTCAACCATGAATTCAGCGATAATCGCGTTTTTGAATAAATTGTTCATACGATAAATGCTTTGTTTTTGAGCCTTTTGATAAAAAAAATAGGTTAATTAGTTTTTTTCTTTAATAAACCTCATTAAAAATGAGAAAATCCTCCTTTTTTAAAATCGAGGCTTTTTCCTCGAATATGGCGAATTCATAGACCAATTTCGCTAACATTTTAAAGGTATAGACTCGAAAAGGAGGGTCCATTTTCAATAGCTTTATATTAAACTCAAAAAGGCTTTTTTCTTATTGAAAACTCAATTACTTTCATGCAAGATGTGATTATTGATGAAATCGATTGTTCATTGAATTTGTTTCCTTCGAAAAATTGCAATTTCATGGGTTTTAAAAGCCCACAAAAAAGCAAGACTTCCGGCTTTTTAAAAAACCCTCGATTTCCTATTAAAAATATTAAAATCGAAAAACCTTTTTTATCTGTTCTTTGGTCACGATCTCAAATATCAAAATCACGATCGACAAAATCAAATTGTCATCTTTTGACTATCGAAAAGCCTTAAAATCAAAAGAAAAAAACCTCGATTTTACTCTGAAAAATGACATCAAGATCTCTCTGAATTCGTTTTTCTCGAAATTATAAGCGAATTCCTCGCTTTTTTCTAAAGCACTCGCAGCTTCTGCTCCTTCCTTTAATAATCCCACGAAATTCATCAATTTCCCAAAAGTGTCTTTTGATAGATCCATAGGTGATTTTTCTAAGATTTCTTCCGAATCATGTAATTTCTCAATCGTCAAAAACCCCAAGGCTTTCGATATCCTGCGATGTTCGCTTTCATATTTCAAGATATCTGATTTGAAATAATTGCGGAAATCGAGAAGATTCGAGGCATTTGCCAATGATTTCCTGAGGCCATCGACTTTAGTGATCATAATTGAAGGATCTTGTTTCGATTTCAAGACATCTTCAGGTTTCTCCTTTAGTGGTAACAGTTCTTTTGTTTTTTCGCTCATGGATTCATTAATGGTTTCGAAATCATCTGAGGATTTATGTTTTCTCAGAAATTGGACTTCAGCATGTTTTGCGACTAAATCTGGATAATCATCCCAGAAGTTCGAAAAGGACCATTTGAAACTATAAGAACAAGGAGGTTTTATAGGGTTGGAAATAAGCATAAGGATGCGTTTATCTATATAACACCCGAAAAGATTCAGGAGAATTATATCAAGTAAAGGCGAATAATTGATATTTTTGAAGATTTGATAGATTAGGAATAAGGATAAATTAATTGAGATTGAGCCCTATTATAAAGAAAAAATGTTAATTTATCAGGTTTTTAAAAGAAGGAAAAAGGCCTTTTTGATTCCGCTGAGACTCTTGAAAATACAAGGGAAAATGGCATAACTGAATAAGGCATTGCTGAGAATCTAAATAAATATGATAATTTATGGGAAATTCATGAGGAAAAGGACTTTATTTATAGCCTCGATTTCTAAATCATAAAGGTCTTCGAGATATTTGAAAAAATCGATAAGATCGCCTAACATGTCCTTTAAATTTGTGCATTTATTATAACTATTTAATCATTTATTTAGTTTTTTAGATATTAGGATAAATTTACCTGGATTCCACCATTATCTGATCAATTTTTATCCACATATCCTTCATATAACAGCTCAAATGAACGAAATGTAATACGAAAGGAAAATGACAGAGAAATTGAATAAGTTTCTGATCTTTTTCTTTAATTTTATTGATTTAAAAGTTCTTTTTTCCAAAGAAAATACTTGATAATGCCAAAACCGTCAAAGTAATACTTCGGACTGAAGTTCTAACTAAATTGTCTTTATGATTAAAAAACCGCACAGCTTGCGAAATCAAAGGAAAAGTATTGAATTTCTAAAGAAAAATCAAAAAATATCAGAAAATTCATCTACTTCATTGTAAAAGAGTTGAATCGGAACAGAAATCAACTTCAGGGCGAGACTTTTGAGGAAAGTGATATAAAAAGCCACGATTTCCTCATCCAAGAAGTTGAAATGATAGGAAATGAATTCATTGATGACATTATTGGATAGAATATAGACTAAAAAAAACAATAAAAACTCAAGAAAACCTGAACTTTATATTTTATATACTCAAACAAGTCTGTTTCTGAATGTTTGATAAAAACATCCCAAGACTTTGGATGATTTCAATGATGATTTCTTTAAATTTCGTCTTTCGCAAAATGTTAAAAAACATGTCTAAAACTGCGTTTTCGCAAAAAAAACTTCAGAAATTAGGTCGTTTTTTTATAACGAAGCTTTTACTCGAAAAAGTCGTCATTATTCTTATCTCCCCAAATCAAAAAGACTGTCAAAGTTCTAATGTTTTCCATGAGTTTCGCCTTATTTGCTTCTGTGGATTCATTGGAAAGTTTCAGAACTTTTTCGAAAATTTCACTAGAAATGGAAAGTCAGAAGGAAAAAGGGGGAAGGGAAAGAAACCGGAGGTTTTTTAACGTGTATCTTTGCTTTATAGAGGTCGACTCTTCTTCCAGGAGGACTTCTTTGTTCATTTTTATTTTGGCGAAGAAAAACTACAATATTAAAAAAATGAAATTTTAATTATTGAAATTTTTGAATATGTTCAAATTACCGTAAAATCTGGAAATTTTTGAAGCACCTCAAAAAAAAAAAATTATTAAAAAGAAAATCAGTTTATGTTTTAGTTTAAAAATAAATTCTTAATTAAGGGTTTCAAATAAATTTAAATTTATTTTTGAAATAAAAATATTTTGATGAAAATATTTTAAAAAATATTTTGATAAAAAAATAATAAAAATTTAGTTTTAAATATAAATTTATGAAAAA
>Ga0302186_10001214_pt1 | contig 21947 bp, 23 predicted proteins | sample II_Bog_E1_2_FD_198782 | JGI IMG/M metagenome (GOLD analysis project Ga0302186, IMG submission 198782) | Peat permafrost microbial communities from Stordalen Mire near Abisko, Sweden - II_Bog_E1_1 | ecosystem: Environmental > Terrestrial > Soil > Wetlands > Peat | place: Sweden: Abisko...
TAAAAAAATTCGAAATAAATTAAAATTTTAAGTCTAATAACTCCTAATTTTATGATTTTTTTTTGAAAAAGTTTTATTCAAATAAAAAAATCCATATTTATTTTCAATTTTTATTTATAACTTTAAAAAAACAAAAACTTTACAAATTAAAAAATTTAAAAAAACATAAATTCTTTTCATAAGTAATTTTATACTTCTATTTTTTTACATAATCTAATTTCTTTAAAAAAAAAACAGAATTTTCGATATAAAATTTAAAAAAATATTAAAACATAATTTAAAAAAATACTAAAACATCCAATTCTCAATGTCTTCAAACTCTAAGGTATAATGCAATTATTTTCAAAACTTTGCTTAAAAATCTAGTATTTTTCCCCAAGTCAAATTGAATCTGACCAAAAGGATCTAATAATCGCCCAACTCAAAGCTGAAATTTATGAATTGACCAAAAATGAGCAAAATTGTTTTTCTCTTGTTCAACAAATAAAATCTTTGGAGCATAAATATCAATCCCTAGAAGAAGATAGAGTAAACACTGTTTTAACACAATTTCTTCTCATTAAAGCATTTTCAGATGAAATATGAAGAAGATTTTCGATATAAATATGAGAACACGTTGCGTGAGATAGGAAATCTCAAATCTGAAATCGACACTCTTCAAATAAATTTGAAAGAAAAGAATATGGAATTTCAGGAACTCAAAGTTGAAAGTGTGAATTTCTCTGAGATAAATGAGCAGGATTTATTCGACCTTAACAAAACTTTGAAAGAAATCGCTATAATCAAAGAAGAACATCAAATCCATTATGAAGAAAATAAGAAAATGCAGCGATTTCTCGAATCCCTTCAAGAAGAAAAGAAGAAAATCGTTGAAGATATCAAAGTATTATCCAATGAAATCGATAATTTCGAAAACACCAATTTTCAATTGGAAAAAAAACTCACATTGATCGAGGATCAAAACAAAGAATTGGATCTAGAGCAAAAAGATGCTATTAGGAAAAATGAAGCCGTTCAATATAAAGAAATGATATTTTTTAAAAACTTTTTTTTATAGATTGAATTTGAAATAAACAAAATCGATGAGGAAACTGAAAATGTTTCTAAAAAAATAACAGAAGGAGAAAATACTATCAAGGTTATGGTTAGAGACATTAACGATCTTGATAAATTGGGGGCAAAAATGAAAGGAGATTTGATGCAGGTTCAAAAACATATACAAAATCAAATCAAGAAAACAGAAAGCGTTGCGGATGGCATCAAGGTTTATGAGTCCACATTTAGGTTGATTTATTGTGTTTTTGGGACATTTAATGACTTATTTAAAAAAAAAAAAGAAATAAAGACTTGCAGATTCGAGACTTGAAATCTGAAAATCATCATTTTAGAGAAAATAACATTGAGATTTCCGACATAAATTTAAAGCTTTCGCAGGATCTGGAACTCATTAAAAAGAGCATTGAAATAATTCAACAGCAAAATTCGGAGGTATTGTCTAATTTCATTAAATTTATTAAAAATAATCAAAAAAATTAGATTATCGAAGAAATGAATTCGTGCAGACTTCAAGACGAAAAAATCAAATCTCAACTGAATCGAAAAGCAAAATTTTTAGAAATTAAGGAGAAACAAAAGAAGACTTACAATTAAAGAAAAAAATATATTCAGCATATGATATAACAAGAAAAATTATTAAAATATCAATCTAAATAAAGAATTCAAAGTACTTTTATAATAATATAATCATAAATAATAAACTGATAGCTGGCTTTAAAAATAAACGTGAGAAAAACAATCATTTCTAGCAAAAACTTTGAAAAATAGCCAACCTCTTCCTATTTTCGAAACAATCCAATTTTTACAAATTCAAAATTATAAATTTACTTCTTATGAGGGATCAAATTGAAAATATCATCAAAAGAAATCTCCTCAAAATTAAGGACTTTGATGATTTCTTCAATGATCTTTAAAGCTCTTCCTTCTTCTTCGCAATTGGTTCCCTGCAAAAGAGTCAAGGAAATTCCTTTTTCTAAATAAGTCTTCAGAAGAAAGCTTTGATAATCACTTCTTTTCTTCACTTCCGAATGGAGATATTGACATCTATATCCATAACTGCAATATCCATGTTGAAAAAACTGCTTACAAGGCTTGGTTTTAAAGTTGACATTCAAATGTGTCTTTTCCTTTAATTCCTCTTTCCCATGAGCAAATGAGCACTTTTCCCCAAATTAATAAAAGATTATATCGTTAAAATTATAATAAATTTTACCCGGGTTGAATACTTGCAGGACCCTTTCAATTCCCAATTTTTGCACATTTCTGTCTTCAGCTTCTTGGTATATGAATCAACAAAAGCGGATTTTTCTTGCTTATTTGAGAACTCTTTTTTTCTTGGTTTAATACTTTATTAATCAAAATAATAGAAAAATCATAAAAATATTACTCTGTCTCTAAAGTAGATTGATAGATTTGGGAAGCAGATTTGATATAATCAAAATATGAGGAAGCGGACATTGGAAAATTGGAGGAAATCATAGATGGACAGTCGAAAAGCATTGAGAAATGGAAAAAAATGGAAATAAATGGTGAATTTTAATGTTTTTAGCCGAATTTTTTCAAAGATGTTAACTCGAATATGAAAATGAATAGAAATATTAAAATGTTGTGCGGGAAACAAATTTCAAAAGCAAAATTATTAAAATGCTAGTTTTTTCCATTTTTGATAAAAATTAAAAATACTTATACTATTTTCGTAATTATTATACTTTTTTCTATATATACATATAATTCATATTTAAATTTAAATAAAACAGGAACCTTCATTGAAAATTATTTATTTTTTAAACTCTATTTTTTTTTTAAATTTTCCCAAAAAGTTTATTCTCAATAAATGTTCTTTTTTTTTCATTTTTTTTTTTTTTTTTAAAAACAATTTTTTTATAAACTATAAATATATGGAAAGTTATTATAAATAAGAGGAAAACGCTTATATATTATCCTTATGATGCAATGATATCCCCTTGTTTTTGTCTCTTTTATATAGCATCATCGCTCGAAAGCTGCCATTGTTTCTTAAGGAAAGCTGTTTCTTCTTTTTTTCCACATGAATATTTCTGCTTTTGCTTTCTCTATCAGTATAGGAATTATGTTGACCATAGGTTTTATCATTTTTTTCCTGAACACTGTCATTATACAAATATAATTGAGAGAAGCTTTCTTTGAAGAATCTGGAAACCGTTTTAATTTTGCCTTTTTTATTATCTTCCTTAAAATTTTCGATTTTTTCATGTTTTTTTTTGTCACGGAACATCAATTGAATGAGCTTCTGCAATTGATTTTTCGTTTGATTCGGTTCCGTTTCCTGTGATTTCATTGAAATAGTGTTATTATTGTTATTTTCTTTCCTTATCTTTAATTTTTCCAAAGCTCTAGCAAATTTCCCTTTCATATTCTTTTTTGATTCATCATTAGCTGAGTTTTTCCGTTCATTTATGCCTTTTCGAGTAGTTGTATTATAATATTTTTCGTCCGAGCTTAATTCTTCCTCTTTAAATAAATAAGAAAACCGAGCCGTTTTGCCTCTTTTTGGATCTGTTGGCATACTGAGAGGTTTGTTTTGGATAGAAATCAAATTTTCATTGTTTAAAATCTTTCTAAGATCTAATTTGAATTTGGGTTTTTGGTTTTTTATGACTTCAGAATTATTGAGCAGTTTTTTGGGAATTGTCTGATGATTATATTGATTGAATTGCTCTTGAAGTTTCTGATGTTTCAAAAATATCTCTTTTCTTTTCTGAAGAACTTGCTTTTTTGCTTCAACGAAAAGCTTGCTTTGATAAGGCACTCTATCTTGGAAATCTGCATTTGAAGAAGAAGTTTCAGAATGCAAAGATTTGGTTTTTGCTTGGGAAAGGTGCTTTTCTTCTTTGATTCCTTTTTTCACTAACCCGTTTCGCCAATTTTCCTTCATTTTATATTCATCGCTTATTTTGTCTAAGGTTGTTTTTGTTTTCACATTTGTGGAAAAAAACTAGAAGAATTTATGATTAATAAAAAAATTGTTTAATATAAAATGAACAAATATAATATAAAATGAAGAAATTTTAAAAATATTCTTCTAATATAGAACATAAAATGATAAAAAACCAATAAAAATACCTCATTTTTTATGATATATATGACACTTTTCATTTTTACCACTGCTTTAGTGACTCTCAGCTTATTTGCGAGAAACTCCTCTTCTCCAAAATAGCAACCTGAACCCAAAATGGCCAATTTTGCTCTCTTATGATTCTTTTTATGGAAGGATTCCTGCCAATATTGGTTATACATTTGATATTTCTTGATATCGAAGATGCTTTGTTTATTGATATTCCCATGAATTGATTCTTCTTCATTATTTCCGTCAAAATGCACTAATTTTGATATCTACAAATGCTCATTTATTTCAAAAATATGTGTCTTTATTACCTCTACTTCCCCTTCCTTTATAAAATAAAGAAAAGTGGATTCATCATTTTCCTTATAAAGAACATCATTATTATTGAAGACATTCATTTGAAAAAATTTCAAAAATGTCGACAGTTGTGATTTTGGCCAATGTGAAAAAATGTCGAATTTCGAAAAAAAATCCAATAACTCGTGAAGTCCCCTGGCATGATTCATCATCAGAATTTTTTTGTAATTTTTCTTGTCAATTCTTAAAAAATGGCAAGGTTCTTTACAAACAACAGTCTCATGTCTTTGACTATTGGTAATTAAAGCTACTTCCCCAAAAGACTCCCCTGAACCCAATTCCTGTGCTATGTTATATTCTGGATATTTTATATTGATGAATTTCAAAATTCTTTGTAAATTTTGTGGCTTCTTTGATGGCGATCTCCGTTCCATTTCCTGGTTCATCTTTTCGAAACCGCTTGATTTGACAAAGAAGCTGCCTCTTCTCAGAATAGAAGCTGTATTCATATGTTCTTTAGGCGAACCTTCTTTTTCTTCTTCCTCATCGGAAAAATTCTTCTGGACTGGACTGCCTGTTGGATAATCCTTTTTGGGACTTTTAGGACTACTATCATTATATTGTTCAGAAGGCATTAAGCCGGATTTGGAAATCATAATATAAACAGTTCCTGAAAGGATAATATAAAGGTAATCTCCTTCCTCTCCATTTTCATATATAGTAGAACCTGCTGGCCTGGAAATATATTCAAAATATTTTGAAAAGCCTTGAAGGAGAATGGAAGAAACTTTAGGGTCGATTTTTTGGAAAAAAGGGAAATCATTGAAGGTTTTGGCAATTATTTGCTCCTCTATTTTGGTTTTCAAGCCCTTTTTCAATGTGAAGAGAAAAAGATGAAGGTCGCCTCGTTTTGACAAATCAAAAGTCTCTGTGGGGGATTTGAGGACTTGGTTGATGGTCGGGGTTTGGGCTTTTGAAAGGTTGCGTTTTATCATGATGAGAGTTTTGGAAAGCGCACCGATGGAAAGAGCAGGGATTGGGAGAAAGGCGGCAGAAGGGTTTTGTTGGTTTTCCATGGCTTTTCAGTTTCTATTGGTAAGTTTTAACAATAATTGTATTTAAAACATTTTTTAGAGTATATACTTTTTGGATCAGTTTTTATAATTTTTGAGGTTTTTTTAGAAATTTAGATTAATTTGAATTTTGCCATTTTTCTTCAATGCATCAATTTCTCTGCGAAAACACAGAGATTATTCTAGAGAATTAAAGGAAAAGCAAGAATAAATAAAAAAAATCTAAGTAAATTTCCATTTTTCTTGTAAAAAACTTTGGAGTCGAAAACACAGAGATTATTCTAGAAAATTAATGTAAATTAAAAAAAATCTAAGTAAATTTCCATTTTTCTTGTTTTTTTTACATTAATAGTATGTTTTTGAAATTTAACTTGAATTTATTTAATTTAAATTTAAAATAAAAATTTGAAAAACTTCTAAAATATTAATATTTATCATTTTTTTTTTATTTCAAATTTTACCTCCCAAAAAACTCTATATTTCAAAAACGAAATTTTAAAAATCGCCTAAAAAAATATCAAAATTTCCTAATTTTCAAACCCTTAACAACCGATCTCAAAACCAAAAATGGAGGAAGAAAAGATCATGACTAAATCTCTTCTCGAAGCTCAATTAACAGACGCTGTCAAGGAATCGCTTCAGAATTTCCTGATTCCCAATGCAACATTCCTTGCTGAACGTCTTCTCGCGGAACGCGACTCTGAAGAAAACCGCAGTTTATTGGCTGATTGTTATATGGGAGAAAACAAAAATTACAAGGCTTTCCATATTCTTCAACAATGCAAATCTGAGGACAATCGATATAAATTCGCTAATGTTTGTATCAAGCTGAATAAGTTCAAAGAAGCGGAAAGAGCGTTGATGCCTAGTCATTTCGCAGACTTTTTATCGAATAAATATGGTAATCAAGGAGCCTTTAGATTAGATAATGTGCCAAACGGGAGTTATGGCATTTATCTATTAGGATTGATCCATGAAAAACAACAGAAACACGCTGAAGCTAAGGAATTCTTCATCAAAAGCCTGGAGATGAACCCAACTTTATGGATCGCATATGAGAAGCTCTGCAAATTAGGAGAACATATTCTTCCCAATAAGATCTTCACCGAGGTCAAATATAAGATCTATGAAAGTTCCAGGAAAAAAACACAGGAAATGTCCATCTCGCATAAAACCATACCCAATACAAATATAATGACCCGATCATTCAAAGCTAAACAGGAAAAACCTTCTCAAATGATTCAAGAGCCACTAATTGGAGGGGAAGCTAATTTAGGATCTAATGATAATGAAGCCACGTTTGAAACATCACATAGCAATCCGTTTAATAATAAGCCGAGATTAATCCAATCGATAAAAAACATCAACTTTGGAGCGGAACCATCTGGAAATCTCAACTTAAACAAAATCATCAGTCAAAAACAAATCAAAGAACCATCTCAATCATCCCATCATATCAAAAAATCAATCACTGGGATAAATAAAGCAAATCCTATGAATGAAATGTCGGATTATTCCCAGAAAACTGAGATTTCAGGAATCAAAGATTTGACCACTTTATTGAAAAAAATCGCGGAGCCTTTCTATAATATGTCAGGTTACCTTTGCCAACAGGCTATCGAGCAATTCCTCAAACTTCCCACAAATCAACTCAACACTGGTTGGGTCCTTTCGAATATCGGTCGTTGTTATATGGAATGCATCAAATATCAAGAAGCAGAGAAATTCTTCGCTGAAGCATTAAGAATAGAGCCTCATAGACTTGAAGGCATTGAATATTATAGTTCATGTCTCTGGCATCTTAAAAAACAGGTGGAATTATGTGCTTTGGCTCATGATGCCTTGGAAAAAAGCAGGTTTGCTCCTGAAGCCTGGATAGCAGTTGGTAATTGCTTTTCCTTACAAAAGGAACATGAAAACGCATTGAAATTCTTCAATCGAGCTATTCAATTAAACCCACATAATGCATATGCACATTCTCTCTGTGGACATGAATATGTATATAATGAGGATTTCCAGAATGCAAGGAAATATTTCGAAATCTCGTTAAATTTCGATATCAGACATTATAATGCCTGGTGGGGATTAGGAAATATTAATTTTAAGCAGGAGAAATATGAAAAAGCTGTAGAGAACTTCCAAAGAGCAATACAAATCAATGCGAATTGTCCCATCCTGTATAGTTATTTGGGCATGACATTGGTTTCAATGAGAAGATTCGCTGAAGCATTGAAAAATTTTGATAATGCGGAATTGTTGGACCCTAATAATGTGTTGAATAGATTTCAGAAGGCAAATGTGTTGGTGCAATTGGAGAAATATGATGATGCATTGAGGGAATTGGAGAAATTGAAGCTAATGATGCCAAAGGAAGCACCTATACCGATCTTGATGGGGAAGATCTATAAGAAATTGAATAAAATAGAAAAGGCACTTCATTATTTTACGTTGGCTTTGGATTTGGAACCCAAGGATAATCAAAGGATCAAGAGTTTGATTGACTCTTTACAGAATAATAATGAATTCAATGAGGATATGGAATTCTTTTAAGAACTCATCGATTGTGTTTTAATTGTTTCTGACAAAAGAGATTTTTTTTTTAGAACTTTTCATAGTGAATTGAATTAATTTTGAATAATTGATGATATTTTCTACAAATAATAGAAATTTTTACTAAATTATGTAATTTTTTGTTATTTTATATAAATTTTAATAAATGATGATATTTTTACAAATAATAGAAATTTTTTATAAATGGTGATTTTTATATTATTTTTTACAAAAACACATTAATTTTTGCTTAATTATTCATAATTTATTGACTCTTAGGAAAAAAAACAAAAAGGATTTTTATATTTTCATCAATAATTGTAATTTCTTTAATTGAAAATACTCTCAAAATTTTATTTTCCGAACTTTTCCATGAACTCTTCATCCGTCATCGAGTTCAACCGTTCCATTTCAACTTCGTAATCGATTTTTGATCCTTTTGGTAATTCTTTCCTCAATTTTTCGCTCAACACTTGAAAAGCTTTCTCAAAAACTTCCTTAGTTACCACATTTTTCTTCTTTTCTTGTTCTCTTGTTAATTCTTTTTATATTATTATCGAAAAAAGTCTTCTTTAGCTAAAAAATCATTTTTTTAAATAATTCACTTGTTAGGATAAGATCGATCATTTTCTCAGGAATATTATTATATCTGAGTAAAAAATCCTCATAAAACCAAGAGGCATCAGGCTGGAATCGCATGATATTCGGAGTATTAGGAATATCGATGAAACTGATCACTTTTTCAGTTTTCAGGCATGTGTCAAAACCCTGAACATATCTCTTATCATCAAATTTCAACAATTCATCAATCCCTATTTCTTCTCTTATCTTCAAATTATTAAATTATAAAGGACAGAAGAGTTTGGATAACTTGTTTGCGATAAGATCGGTATTCAGGATTGTCTTTGGAGAGGATTTTCGGACGGGGTTTTGAAAAAAGTTCAGAGGTTTTAGCCCAATTTTTGTAATCAATGCGGGAAGTGGAAAAGAAATGATAAAATCGGATTTTTAGCAACATTTTTTAGAGGGTGGAATTCTTGAAAATTAAAGAAAAATAATAAAATTTCAAGTTTTTTATAGTTTTTTTTTGAAATTTATAAGAAAATCCAAAGTTTTGATTATGGAAAATTATTGTAGAATGTACTTTGAAAAATGGTTGTTTTTGGAAAGATTTATGAGGAAAAATTTATGGATGAGAGAAGTAGTTGAAACGAAGAAAAGGGATCATCAATTCTCACGGATGTTAATGAAGAATTCTTTCAAATGCATTTTAATTGCACATATATTGTTTTTCGGGCATGAGTTTGCGAAGGGAAAACGGTTTTATTTGGTTTATGTCAAAAGCTCATGTAAAGCAATGATCTTCGGGTTTTTGTATTCTGTATATTATAATGATGAAAAGCTCGAATTATATTTGGCTAAAAAAAATTTCGCATTAGATCCAAAATAAAATAGTTATTAACTTAATGAAAAAATTCATATTATTGAATTATTTAAAAAAAAAACATAATATTTTTTTTTTTAATGAATTAAAATGAAAAATAATAATAAAATTTTTGTTTTTAAATTTTTAAATTTTCAAAATTTATTCTTTTTTATCAAAAATTAACGATTGATCTAAATTTTTAAATTGTAAATGTGATATTTGATGCATGTCATAAAGGAGATCCTCCTTTGAGTTTCGCTCAACTCGGACTTGCTTTCAATCAATCCTCCTACCAAATAAAAATTAACTTCTATTCAATCAAAAATTACCCTACTTTTCTCCACAGATCCCTCAATGCTAAAATTCATGATGCTGAAATTCGGAATTTCCTCATATTTTGCAATATGTTTCAACAATAACTTTTCACTTTCCTCAATATTATGAGCTACCACAAGAAAATTTAGTTATTTGTTATATAATTCATTCAAAATTTACTTGTTTTTTCCTTATACATTTTGATGATATCACTGATCAACACATTCCAAAGCTTCTTATATTCCAAAAACATCTCGAAATGCAATGCAGCGACTTCGAAGGACATGATCAAAGCATTGATGCTATATTTGATCAAAAGATCGAAATCAGGCACTTTTTCCAAAGTGTTTAATGAACCATAATGTATCCCAGTTTCAACACTATTCCTCACCACTTCCAATTTTCGCAAGGCTCGTTTGAGTCCATCTTCATGAGCAATCCATTTTTGAGCAGTTTGTCGTTTATAAATCTGACAATCATTGATGGCTTCAGCAAAGAATTCCCAATAATAATTTTCATATTTCGGATGTTTGGAAGTAGTGGTAAAGTCTGTGAAGACCTGCTCGTCGAAATATTGACAAAGATCACTATAGGGAAAGGATTGAGTGAGGATGTACATCAAGGAAAGGAGGATGTTTTGATAACAGATTTCTATCTTGAAGATGTAGAGAGAGGGATTGTAATATTGTGTCAAAGTAGTCATCTATTTTATTTTTAATTTAAAATCGAATAAAATTAAAAAAAATTCAAGTATCTTGGCTTTTAAATTGAATAAAATCAAAAATATTCAAGTATATTGGCTTCACTTGAAATAATAAAGAAAAAGATATGGAAAAAAAGAAGTTAAATTTATAAAAAAATGTTAAATTTCAAAAAAAGAGAAATATTTAAAAAAATAAAACTGTTACTATTTCTTTGGAAGAGGGCTTGGAAGGTTCAATAATAAGGTCCTTCTTTGGATTTATAGCAAATTTCATTGGCGTTGCGGTGGATGTTACAACGTCATTGGCTTGAATGCCTTTGAAAGATTTAGATTCTTCAGAAGGCACAACCTTTTCCGCCCCAAACATTTCGCTTAATTTCTTCTCATATCTGGTTTGCGGAATGAAGTTTTCCGTGTAAGAGAAATTCGATTTGAAGAGTTTAATCGTGCATATAGAAAGATAGAGAATGATTTCATCGAATTGATTTTTGTTGATTTCCTTCCATTGTTTCGAATCTAGGAAAAACACTGATAATAGTTGTAAAGTATAATCCAATTCTTCAAGAAACTAAACAAAATTAATTTAATATTTAGATAATTTCCAATTAAATCTCAAATTACCGCTAATGAATATTTGAAGTTATTGTTTGGAGCCTAATTAATTAAAATTAAGACTAATAAAATAAGGTAAAATGATACTATTTTGATATTGGCGGAAAAAAGCTTTGAATTCCTCATATCCTTGCTTAAAATCAAAGGCATAGCAAGCACTCTTTCGATTCTATGCATGAAAGTCTTTACGAAAAACAAAGCTGAACTCATATCCCCAGGTGATTTTATGAGTCCATTTGCGAAAACCCTATATAATACAAGGACCCAACACCATATGATATGCCAACTATTCCGATTTTCATTGTTATATTCCAATATTTGTTCTTTTAATTTAGCATTTTGGCATAATTCATTAATCAAGCCCAATTCCTTTAATAAAATGCACCCTTTTTCGCTTTGACAGATTTCTATTAAGAACTTGATATTTGCAATCCATTCCTGATAAGTAGTGTCACCATGAGACAATTTCTCTATAATATGTTCTATAAACTTCCTACCATTGTTATGATAATAATGCACATAAACATGATGATTTCTTCTAGTCAATAAAATCAAACAATAGACTACCAAAGGATAAGAATCCAGGTTCTTTTGTAAAAGCTCATAAAGTCCCTCACATAAAATTTTATTAGGTTGAGGATCTTCAGCTTGGCCTTGTTCATAACAATCAGAAAAAGAAAGGAAATAGAAAACAAATGTTATGAAATTAGTGATATTAATCTCAGTTAGTTGGGGATGTAATAAGATATTCGCTAGGACGTTTTGAACGAAAAAGATTGTCTGATCCTTTAATTCCCAAGAGAAATTCTTATTCAATTTTTCGAGATTTCTCTTATTCGTGAGATAATGCAAACAGGAAAAAGCACTCATTAAGAGGTTTATATGTTGGTTCAAATAACGTCTGAAAATATCATCTCTCTTATAATCATATTTTTCATTAGAAAACTCATTAACGATATATTTCACGACATTTTTGAGGAATTTCCATGCTCTTTCTTCAGGTTCCGCACTATTTTCAGAGAAAATCACTATAAACCCTCCTTTTTCAACTAGAAACGCGCTGTTTGGGTTAAAAATCTGGACTTCTTTGAGATCTTTGAAGACTTCATGCATGAGTTTTTGGCTACCAGGAATATTAGTATCATAGATCATAGTGGAAGAAGCCACTCCTTCTTCTCCCAAACTAGAGATGAAGCTGAATAAACGTATCCAGCCTTCCAGACATTTGAATTCGACATCCATGATCGAATTGAAGAGATTGTAAGATTGCAATTCGATGGAAAAACGATAAATGAAGTCGTTTTTATAATTACAAAGCTTCAATGCGAAAAAAATCTCTTGGGAATCGAAAAGGAAGTTCTTTCCATATCCAAAATCATTAATGTTCAACATCTTATAAAGACCTTTTTGAAGGATTCCATTAATTGGATCCTTATGGGAAATTAATCTTTGTCTTGGTTCAATACTTTTCAAATAAATAGTCCTATAAGAACTTATATCATGTTTAGAATAATTGGTCCTTTCTTCATTAAATGGCAAAAGCAAATTCTTGACATTTGCGAGTTCCAAAAGGAAATAATCAAGTCCAGTTTTGAAATAAGGCTTGAGTTTCTTTGATTGATTGAAGGAATAATAAGTGACCCAATCCAAGAATTGTTTATTGAAGCTTTGTCCTAAAACCACAGCCACATTTTTCGGTTGTTTGAGGATTTCATTACAAATAAATTGTAAAACCGTGAGGATCATATAATTATTACTCAAACCATTCATGATATCATGTTCCATCTTCAAACGATTGAATTGGTTCTGAGGTGTTTTTATCTGTTGATCCATTGGAAGGTTGCTATTAGGTGAAATAAGATCATTCACTGATTTGAGATATGAAGAATCTGGCCTGAAAGAAGAAAAGATCGTGTTGGTTAAATCACTGAAGAAACTCATGTTATTCCTCAATTTACCTACGAAAGTCCGACAGGATTCTTCTTTCTTGAAGATCTCGCAGATCAAAAGCAAGAAATGCATCAAAAACCTAAAAATTAGTTAAGGAATTTCTTATATAAATTAAAGAATTGGTTTACTGTTTATTGAGTTTTTGAGGCTCACGTTCTCGAACGACCTTTTCACAGAAATCGAGGAATCGTTCATTCAATTTCATTTTATTCGGAAGATTAGAAAGCAAACTAGTATCTTTTAAGAATGGATCGAGGAAATTCTTTTGAGAATGAAGACAAATCAACATAAATTCCAATGCGGCAATCGCGTCATCCGTTTGTTCCCCATGATTGAATAAAATCCTAATGATTTCACGATAAACAATATAATTAAAAGAAGTTCCAGTTTCAGATTGTAAGGAAATCGATATCAGGAATTCATTCAAGAGAATTTTCTTATTAGAAGCCAATCCCTCCCAAAATACGAGTAATTTCGATAAGATCCTAAGACTTAATGTGGTTAATGAATCTTGAAATAGATTGGATTTGATTTTTCCATTGAGTAGAATGTTCTGGCCTAAAGAGAAATCAGCGCAATATAGAAAAGATTGATTAGTTTCGAGTTCTGATTCATTAGAAGGAAATGATAATTGGGTGTCGATATAGTTTAAGGTATCATTAGAGGCTTTGATCTCCTTGAAATTCTCGAAGTTTATCAGAGAAGTTATGGCCATTATTAGATTGATTGAGATTTGTTTGGAGGAATTATTGGTGAAATAGGTCTGTTGATAACAGAACATTTCTTCCTTGGAGGAGAAGATCTTAAAGAAGCAATCGATTAATTCGAGGTTACTCACTTCTGCTTGATTTGAGCCTGAGAATTCAGAGGTTAGGACTTTGTTTTCATTATAGATTTCTGTCAAGGATAGAATGGATTCCAAGGTTGAAAGACACTAAAAATAAAGAGATTTTTTATATATAGGAAATTTAAAGAAATATCATGAAAAAAAAATGGTTTTTATTAGAAAGATTATTGTTATTATGCTGTTTTTCGAGAGAGTTTGCTTTGTTGGGACAAGTTAAGGAAATATGAGCCTTATTGGCAATTATATGTCCATAGAATGAATAATTAATGAGAACTATGGAAAGAAATAAAAAACCTGCCCAAATAAAACGAACTTTCTCATTAAAAACATAACAATTAGTAAAAATAAATTTAATTTCTAAGAGAAAAAAACCTCAATAAAAATCAAAAAAAATCAATAAAATCTTACACTAGCGATCATATTTCGAAAAGCTGTTCTCATTTGGAAATCCAGGTCATTTTGAGTGTTTTGAATATAAACAGTCCAATTCTTATTCTCCAAACATGAAGAAGCCTCTCTTTCTTCAGATCCCTCCATGCTATCGAAAATCGCATGCACTTCCAATGTCTTCAAGATAAACTCTTGAATATTTGTGGCATTTAAATGTCTCACAATCATTTTCAAAAGAGGGTTTTCAATACTTTGAGTGAAAAACACATTGACTCTTTCGAGATTGACCGAGAATTTATTCAAAAGAAGTCTTGTTATTTTGAAAAGATAATTCGCGATTTGAAACTTCTTCATTAATTCATTAGGCAAAAACAGAAATCTATCATAATTCGGCAAGATATATTGATAGACAGTCTTTAACATATCATCTAAAAAACTCGATTTTAAAGGGAAAACCATGAAAGTATCGATATATCGATTGATTTGATCCACGTCTTCCAAATTCCATTCATGATCGGATTGATGCAACTCTTGGATTTTCACTGCCAAGTCTTGAATTCGAATTTCGAGATTACCTGGACCATAATAATATGACAATTTTATCTGATTTTCATCTGGGAGGAGGTCTAATGGATATTCGTTGTTTTTGAAGATTTCATAACAAAAGTTAAGGATTTGAAGCAAGAGGTCATATTTTTTGCTGTTATAATCAAGAGTATTATCGTTTCTATATTTTATGAATATTAAAAAAATTATTATAAACAATGAAATATTAATAAAAAGTAAAGAAAAATCAAGATAAAATGTGAAAAAATCATTAAAAATATAATATAAATAATTTACCTCTTGATCAATGAGATGATTTCAAAGAACGGATGTTCAATAATATCAAAAGGTCGATTTTTCTCATAATTGAACACGGTCATGGGATGTAATTGTATCATGAAGCATATCAATTTCTTATATTCCCTCTCTTCACTGGCAATTAAGGCATTTATCGCTTCAATGATATGTGAAAACAAACCGAAAGGCGGAATTTTCAATCGTTGGAAATAAAACAAAGAATCTATCAACAACAAAATCAACGTCATACCAGCCGAATATACATTGGATTTCACTTTTTTATGAGTCAGATAATTTTCCAACATATATAAGATTTTCGGATCCGCAGTTAAAGCCTTACAAATCAACTTAATGCTCGAAACCAAATTCAGATCAATATTTTCCAATGGCTTTTCAGATAATTTGTTAATTGTGAAACTCCAATCCGAAAAGACGCGATTCCAATAATTATATTCATAGAACCATTGGAAAACGAATGGAATGTCATCATTCTCAATCGTTTTATTGATAACTCGATACTAATTGAGAGAAAATAAGATATTATTAATAAATTATTATGAAATACCTGAGTTAATTTAGGAATCTTAAAGTCATTGATGATCTGATCTTCTAATGATTTGAAGACTTCCCCACAATGGCCTTCATTTACAGGGGAAAACACTGTTTCATATTCGATTTCTCGAGCCTCAGTGCTGAAAATAGACATTTCACCTAAGATCTTCACTATATTGCCAGCTGAATATTTGTTCCGAGTCACTAAAGCGGACATCAACTTAATGAACTTCCCACATTTCAAAGGGAAGAAATTCATCATTCTATTCACCAGAATAGCCAAATCCTTGTTTTTCTGAACATCTTCCTCCCAATATAAGTTGACCAAAGCAGGCTCATTCAAACATATATATAATATATCCACATAAAGGTCATAATTCTGTAATAGATCAGAATCTGTTAAAGTGACTCCCATGAGACTTATCCAATTTTTCAACAGAAGTCGATATTCTAAACCTACACAGAAATCCCCTGAATCCTTGAAGATCTCATGATGGAACATGTCTCGCACGTAGCTTAAATAACCCACTTTTTCATATTTCACCAGGAGATTCAAATCATATTCATAAAGATATTTAGGGATTTCTTGAGCTTTTCCTGTGTTGCACTTGGCCATCATGTTAAATAAGAGGATTTGGCTTCGAAATGCGATATAGATAACACTGATTTCCTGCAAATCCCTGGCATTTTGGAAAAAAGAGAACAATTTGCCTCCGGTTTTGAAGATCAAAGTGAAAGGCGCTATATTTGGGTTGATATCCTTGGGACTGGTATTGCTATCGATTGAATCAAGTGACATATTGGCCAAAAGGATCAAAATGCAGATATCACTGATGTTTTGAGCCAATTTCAATTGATTTTGATAAAATTCCTGGATCTTCAGGTTCTTTTGATTGCTATGGATTTGGAAGGAGCCTTGGAAGGATTGATTATAGAAAGTTTCGAGCATTATGAAATTGAATTCTGGTGATACGGCTTGGAATCTACATAAAAGAAATATGCATTTCAGGAGCAGATATTCTTCATGGAGTGTGTTTTCAACCCAAAGGTTCATTTCTTCATAACTGGGAAGATTATCTGGTATGGGACTTGAACATAACATCATGAAATTGCCCCATAAGATTTGAAGATAATCGTTTTTTTTAAGGAATTTCTTCATGAAATGAGATATGCCTTCCTTTTCAGGATGTTCAACAAGTGGGAGAAAACCTGCGATAAAAAGAATAAATGGCAGCAATAGTTTTTAATAAAAATTTGAAAAAAATGGAATTTTATTTAAAATTTTAGAAAACTCACTTAGGGAAAGCAAACGATAGATGATCTGAAGCAATCGCACTCTTTCTTTGCTGATTTGGACCTTGATTTTTTGGCTGATGCGTTCGGCTAAACGACCAAGTTGGGCCTTTTGTTCAGGAGGCATGTTGTCTTGGTAGTTTATGATCAAATGGAAGATGCGTAGGTCGTTTCTAAAATAAAAGTCCAACAAATTGAAAGAATGTCTGATGCCGATGTTCTTTTTTTAAATGGAGATCATTAGGATAATAATATATAATAGTTAAAAGGCATACGGATTGATCACTTATCAAAGAAATCAATTCGCGACTGATATTATTGAGGTCCATTTTGTTATTCCATTTGACTTTTCCTTCATCCTGGTTGTTTTAAATTAAGTAAACAAATGATATTATTCATAGTTTTTACGTAAAGTTTCTTGAAATGGAGATCTTCGTCACTTGGTTTATAATAACCCATTACTTTTTCAAGCTTTTCCTGTATTTGTCTTGATTCAAGAAGAGAAATCTATCAAATTTACTATTTAAGCCAAAATTATAAATGAAAAAATAAAACTATTTCATGGCCTCCGCAGCTCATTTCATTCTTTAGAATCGACAATAAAAACTGGCTGTTTTGTTCACATGATTTCAGCATGAAGTTCTCTGTTAAAGGCATTCCTTCTCCTGCAAAATACATATTTTCTATTAAAATTTTTTAAGAAACTAACCTCTTTGTGAAAAATCCGAGAACTTAGGTTCAGCTTCTCTACCTTTCTGCTTCATTGAATCCAACAAAGGATAACCCTTCTCCTTCCCAGTTCTACTACCTGGGCCTTTTCCTTCCTTTGGTTTCTGGCCGCTTCCAAATACTTGTTGAGTATTTATCACTGGGCCCGATTTTTCTTGACTTTCGCCTTGAGGAGCTAAATTAATGGGACTTTTGTCATCGATTTTCTTCTCTTTTTCCTGATTGCTCCCTTGAAAACTGAAGGTTTCAGCACCTGTGTTGTGAATGAATTGTGGGGTTGTTTGACTGCCAGGACCTCCAGATTGACTGCTAGGACCTCCAGATTGATTAGGGATTTCAATGGATGGTTTTTGATGAGTAGGTGGGGGTGAAACGTTGACATTTGGTTGTTGAATGTTGCTTTGAGGAGGCTTGTTTTCTTGAACTTGAACTGTAGGCTTGTTCTGGTTCATCATAGAGTTATTAGTCTGGTTCATCATAGGGTTATTGAATAGATCTTTATTGGTTGTGGTTTCTTTGGGAGGAGCAGTGTTTAGATTATTAGTGAAGAAACCAGCCGGAACTCCAGTGTTTATGGGGACATTTTGAGGATTTTGTTGATTGGGTTGAATATTGGTTGCGGGTTGGGGATTGGGTTGATCCTTCATTAGGTTTTGAGGAGGGATGTTGTTTTGGAAAAGCCCAGTTGCAGGTGGATTTTGAGTGGCAGTGGCATTTTTGGGTGGGTTTTGGATGGCACCTCCCATTGCAAATAAGCCAGGAGCTCCTTGATTGATATTGGAAAAGAGTGGATTTGATGGATTTTGGTTTGCATTTGGATTTGAGTTTGGGTTTTGATTTGGGTTTTGATTTGGGTTTTGATTTGGGTTTTGATTTGGGTTTTGGTTTGGGTTGAGGCTTAGGTTTGGATTGATGTTGATGTTTTGTCCTTGTAGGTTGGTTCCTAGGCCTCCTGGAGCCACATTGCTTTTGCTTTCTTCTTGATTTTGAGGTTTGGGTTGATTGTTGGAGAATAGTCCTCCTGCACCTGCCCCTGGGAATACAGGTTGAGTGCTCGGTCTCTGCGCCCCTCCACCTGGAGCTTGTCCTTGTGGATTTGTTTGGTTGTTAAAGAGCCCCCCCATTGCTTGTTGTTGTTGGGGAGGGTTCTCAGGAGGCTTATTGTTGTTTCCAAACAGAGGTGCATTCCCACTCCCACCATGGAAAAATGGATTTGCATTGTTATTGGTTGTGGCACCTGTGTTTTGGGTTGGTCCTGCATTGCCAATATTAGGACCAAACATACCACCACCTGGAGCACCTGTTGCGGGACCAACTAAAAATGCACCTTGCCCAGCACCAAATGGCTTATTGCTACCACTTGTTTCAAAAAAACCTTTGCCTCCACCAATATTTGATTGGGCGGCTCCACCAAGATTTGATTGGGCGCCGAAGAGACCTACACCTGGCTCTGAATTTAAATTTAAATGAAGTCAAAATGGATAGGGAAAAATTACGAGGAGGATTAGGCTGGGGGTTATTTCCGAAGAGTGGATTAGGACCTGGATTCTGGGGCTGAGCTCCGAATAAATTAGAGGGCTGGTTTGGGTTCGATTGGTCTATGAAAAGAAGTTTATAGAGGAATGGCGAGAACAGTACTTTGATTCTGTAGATTGTTGAACATTTGACTGTGACTTTCAGGAATAATAGATTATTTTTTTTTATTTTAAATGAAATCTTGCCTCCTTTTTGAGGTATAAGAAGGAATTTGAATTCTCGCTGAATTTTTTGCAAAAATAAAAAAATTTTGAATTTTTTTTATTGAAATTAATATTTCTTTTTTCTCTTCTCAAAAAAAAAAAAAAGAGATAATTTATATTATCTATATTCTTCTTTATTATTATTTCTTCCCTCCCATTGCCAGATAAAACCTTTGAAAAAAACATTAATAATTCAATAAAAAAACAAAAACATACGATTTCATATCCAGCTTCCAATTCCCTGTCTTATCAAAAGCTCTCATCAAAGTATATATCTCCTGGAGGGTCAAAGTGATGCCCAATTCCTTCAATCCCATAGCTACTTCAATAAACTCAACCTTGCCTTGATTCCTCCTATCGACATATCTCAATAAATTAATGAGGAATTGGTCATAATTCATAAAATTGGCCGATGCTTTAAAATTTTTTCACATTTCATATTTAATTATAAAACTCCTACCTTTTTTCAATTTCAACAACACATTGTCCACACTCGCTCCTTTGAAAACATTGGCTCTTTCCTATATTTAAATATAAACTCATTATTAAACTTATAGTTTTTATTTACGCTCATATAATTATGAGTGAATTCATCAGCTCTCATCAATTGGAAGTTATATCCTCCCAAACTAACAGTTTCTCCAATCTGGAAACTCTTCTCATTATAGAAAGTCCCACTGATCGGGTTTTTATGTTGTTTTCTCTCCAGAAGCTTTCCACCCCAGATCCCTGAGTTTCTTTCTGATAACATATAGACCTGAATGGTGTCGTCACCACAAAAGAAGGAAACAATGTATTTTTTGTCATTTTCTTCCTTGTTTTCACTGATTTGTCGAGCTTCGAATCTTAAAATATATTGATCGCAGGTGAACATCTTGTTGATGTCTTTCTTTGGAGGTTTTGGTTGTAGATAGAACACTGATCCGAGACTATCTTCCTCTATTCCATAACCATTATAAGGAGGAATTGGTTGATAAAATTTCTTCGGCTTTTCTCCTTTTAAAGTAATGGCTTGTTGATCAATACCCAAACTTCATCATAGTTATTAATTAAAAAATGGATTTAATAAAGAATTTATTTACTTGTCATGGAACCACTTTCGAGTGAAATCATCACATTTACAAATCAAACATTCTCTGTTATAAATCACGATCTTATTGCCACAGAGCAAGTCGTTTGGACCATAAAACTCCTCTTTCTTTAATGTCATCCCCTATTTCAAACCAAATAAACCCAAACACAAATTCCCTTAATCTTACTGGATAATGGGTCAGAATCGGAACTTTTGGCACTTTCCCTCTTCTCAACATCAATGGATATGGATCCTTACCCGAATTCTGCTGTCTGGTTTCTTTCACTTCCACAGTATCATCAGCCAGGAAAAAGTTCAACTTATAACTGTTTACAGCTCCTTCGAGACTTGTATCATCCCAAATTATATCAAAGCATAAGACTTTCCTATCATTCTGCAGATATTTCTCAAGCCCAGAATTGGGATGTCCTCCTCCCAATTTCACCTCGAAATATTCCTTGTATTCCTTTGTGTCTGGAGGGTTGATCTTCGCATCCTTCAAAGTCTTCTGCATGTCATAGTTATCTGTTGGAGGGTCTTCTGGGAAGTTCAATGGTAACCCAATTTCTTCATAAAACTTCTTGGTGAATTCATCACAACCAATAACTCTGAAGACCCGCTCAAAGAAGTTAACATTGATCCCAACATTGAAATCCTCCCAATTGTAATATTCTTCGAAGTTGCCCATTTGTTTTGGGATCTTCTGTCTTTTAATAAAAAGACCTTGAGGAAGTCCACTGTTCTCGGATCTAGGCTCAGTCACATGAATGGTCCCATCTTCTAAGTAATAATAGATCACACATCGACGAATGCGGTAGTTCTCAATCGCGCTTTCAACCACACTTTCCTGGAAATAGGCCGAAAAACGAAGGACTTTTCTGTCGAATTTCAACCATGGAGGCTGAATTCGAGGAACATAGTCATTTTCCGGAGGTTTGCGAGCACCATAGGTCATGTTGACCGGATTACCGTAGGATAACGAATCTAAAAGACTACGGTCGATTGGTTCTTGCAGGAAATGGGTCTTTTCTGTTGAAAGAATCAAGAGTTATTTTAGAAGAATTTTATTATTTACCGCAGTTGGTGCCGCTGATCACAGAAAATTGTTGGGTTTTGTGGAAGTTTTCTTTCTAGGAAACAGTTAAAAAGGGAAAAAGAAAATAATGTACAAGAGGGTCGGAGAATTGATGACCTGGGAGCAGGGGAACTTTGTTGGGGAGATGATAGCTCATAGGGTTTTTGAATAAAACAAATTAAGTTTCAGTTGTATTATTTATAAATTTTGAAGATTTATGAAATTCATAGTTTTATTTTTAGGAAAAATAATGATAAAAATTAACAATTAAAAAAAAAAACCCATATTCCATTTTTTCCAAAAAAATTATTTTTCTTATGAA
>Ga0302186_10001217_pt1 | contig 21897 bp, 12 predicted proteins | sample II_Bog_E1_2_FD_198782 | JGI IMG/M metagenome (GOLD analysis project Ga0302186, IMG submission 198782) | Peat permafrost microbial communities from Stordalen Mire near Abisko, Sweden - II_Bog_E1_1 | ecosystem: Environmental > Terrestrial > Soil > Wetlands > Peat | place: Sweden: Abisko...
GAAAACTGATGAAAGATGAATTAGATCGTCAAATTTAATAGAAGTAGAGATAGAAGTTACAGAAAAAGCAGCAATAAAGATTATACGATGATAGAAATCTTAGCTATCAGATTGATAAGTTTTAAACCAATGAAATTAACAAGAAACCTCGATTTTTGAGTCCGCATCCAGTTGTTTATGAACAATACCAGAGTATTGCAGAAAGGGAAATACAAAAATAGTACTAATTTCAAAAAAATCAAGTTGAGGAAGCTGGTCGTCAAAAGTTTGAGGAATAGATGAGACTGTCTGAGCAAAAAGATTTGAATAAGCGATATCAAACACAAAAGATGAAGGAAATGCTTGAGGAACAAATCAAGAACAAGGAATTAAAAAAAAGAGAAGAAGAAAGAATAAATCCAGAGGAGTTGACCTATGGAAGTATAGGCAGAATGCTCAATGAGCGTCGCCCTGAATGCAACAAGAGGAATTACTATGATGAACTCAGAAAACAAATTTAAGAAAAGGAACGCAGAAGAGAAGTTGAAAAGTATATGACATAAGAGGAGTATCGCTTAAACCTGAACCAACTTAATGTTATTATTTCACTATTTAGCGAGTAGTTGAAGGTAAATACCTTCTGAATGATTATGTCGATAGATCAATGCAGGCACTTAGCGATAGCCATAAAGTTAATGCAGCAATCATTGGCGTGCACGTTTAAAACTAGGAGGCTGAGTAAGTTCGAAAAAAGCTTGAGGAAATAAAATCAAGGAATCTTGCCAAAACGAATCATACACTAAATGATTCTCGCAATAGTTATTGATTTTTGGATCAATCTTAATAATCTCCTTTCTTAATGATTTAATAAACCACAAGTTACAAGTAAGAAATAAAAATATTGATGAATTGGATATCAACTTAATTGTTAATGAAAATTTCAAATATTTCATTTTGGTCATTTATTAATTTGTTTGAAGAACTCATGTTAAAAAATAGTATTTCTGAGTATCATACTATGATTACTTAAAGGTATTTATGAATAGGGTCTGATTATAAAATATTATTCCGAAATATATTTTTAGAATAAAGAAATAAGTTTTCCAATTTTTGCTAATATTAATTATTTTATTTGAATAAAAACAAGAGGTCATGATAGACTGTCATTTTAACATCGGAACACCTCCCCCAGCATCACATCACAATCAAGACAATCTAATATCAATAACCATGAAAAATCAAAGCAAAAATTCAATGTAAAAATTTAGTTAGCAGCACACATTTTCAATTTCATGTAAAAAGAAAGAACATAACGAAACTGAAGAATACGAGTAAACCTGGTAAAATAATTATCTAAATCAAGCTGCCAGATAATGGTGCCAAAATGAACTTAATCATCATAATTTTATCGAAATGAAGAAATAGGAGAATGTGACTAAAGATCGAGAGAGTAAATTTAAAATTTTAGGAAGAAAATTCAGCAAAAGCAAGCGTAAATAATTCTAAAAATATCGTGCATACGCTGTAAAAATGAAAATTCCTTCCTTTGCTGATATATAACGAGTAAAACCAAAAAATGAAAAGAAAAGCCCATGGCGCAATCATAAAAACGGAGCAAGTCGAAATCATTTAAAGCAAATTAATGACTATATTCATCCGAAGCTATAAGAACTCATCAAAAATAGCTAGAAGTAGTCATCCATCACTTTTTCACAGGAAAATAAAAGCGCTAATTTATTTCACAAGCGAACAATTAAAAGCCAAAATTAAAAGAAAGTCACTATTCGGAGGAAAAGTATAAATGCTATTAAAAATTAAGAAAAGAAGAAAACCTTTGAGCCCAATTTTGTTCGTAGTTCGAATCAATACTTTAAAACTTCCTTATCTCCAAGAGGCCTTAGAAAGCTAAAAATGTCTCTTGAAGATTCAAATAACTCCTATTGCTAAAAGAGGTATAATCAGGCTGAAGTTGATGAAAATGAATTAAAAAATATAAGTTAGTTTCGGGGTCGATCTTGTAAAAAAGAAGAAACAATAGCTTAAAAAGCATAATTGCATGAAAAGAATAATTTATCTCCGGTAAGACAATACACAAATGTCTCTCCGATAAAGCAGTATGGTGAAAGCACGAGCAACTATCTCTAAAAAGGAATAAATTTTAAAAAGAATAAAAAGAAATAAGAAAAATAAAAACCAGCATCGAGTATGGCTAAAAGATAAAGCTCGTTTAATAAGTCAAAAGAATAATACTAATAAAAGAATGTTACTTAATACCATTAATCCCCATAAAAGCTTTTGACAAGGATGATATACACATCAAAGGACATGATCCGTCAAAAACCTAGAGCTATAAGTGGAAAATGTGATCAGCAATAATCCAAAGATTTTAAAATGAATAAGGTTTTAGTTTTTAACTCAGAAGATAAGTACATTCATCGACTGTTAATGGATAAATAATGGATAGTTAATCCTGATAATCGATCAAAATACTATCATCTTAAATGGGTGTTCAAACCTAATTCATAAGATTACAACAGTATTAAACAAGGACAATTTATTAATCATATAAAAAATAGCCACGAGTTGACATCAAAAAATTACCTCAATAAGAATTTAAAGAAAAGTCTATCTTTATGGCCTAATTTGAATAGTCATTATCCTAAGTGCTATGATATTGCAAAAGGTAGCGAAAGATAATAGTTCTTTGAATAATTTGTAAAGGAATTTATGATGACTCTCCTTCAAAAGCTTTATTTTTATTTAAAAGAGTATCGAGAGGAGGATGTTCAAAAATATCAATAATTTTATCAATAACTTTTAGATGAAAATGGAGACTACAAAACATAAAATAAAAATTCTTCTTTTCTTCGAAGTATCTTCCATTATATTTAGGAAAATAGTTTAGGAAAATTGATTTATAAGATTATAAATTTTATGATTCCCATTGTTTGGTTCATATGAATCTGATGATTGTAGCTCTCAGGTACTGGAGAAGTTTAAGAAAAAACTTGGAAATTAATGTTGATGATCACTCTTTTCATTTTTTAACATTTACCCAAAAGTAATTTGAAGATCATCTCATTTATCTATAGGAATATTCAAAGAAGGTGATTCCTTCGTTTAATGGAATCGACGAACCATGTAACTTTATCACCATGCAGACTTTGTGAAATAATTCTACGCAACTCCTTCTCAAATCACAATTGAAAGATTAGTTAAATAGTATGTATATTTTAAGCATCTCTTAGGCAAACAATGGAAAATTTATGGTGCAAGAAATATATGGATTATCAAGCCGTGCAGTGCATCCAGAGGAAATGGTATATATTTACAAAATAATTCCAAATAAATCCTTTTTAACTCCAACGGCGGAATACAATCTAAAATAGTTCAAAGGTACATCTAACATCCCTTAATATTCCAATCTCCCAAATATAAACAAATTGCTAATAAAAAATTTGATATTCGTCAATGGATATTGCTTCGGTCAGTTGATCCTTTAGAAATTTATATGTTTTCGCATTGCTATGTCAGAATTTGCTCTGAATAGTACAATATCAATAATATAAACAATCTTAGATCTCATCTGACAAACTATTCTTTCAATAAGCACTTTTACAAAAATCGATCCGAATCTGTATTGGATCATGAGTCTTTTACTGATTTACTAAAATAGGAGTGCCAGGTAGATTATTAAACAGTATTAAAACCCAAAATTATATAAATAGTCATAAAGAGTATCAAATCATCGCAATAACTTCTAGATGACTACTCTCAGAGATGCTTTTCATTGTTGGGTTATGATATTTTGCTTGATGAACAGTGCAATCCTTGGCTGCTTGAAGTAAACATGAGTCCTGCTTGCTAGGAACGCACATAATGGTTGAAATAGTATCTTAATGAGATGGGAAAGGGACTACTTAACATTATTCTTCCTGCGAATTATCTAAGCATTTAGCCAAACACTAAGGTTCAGTCATCTTTAAATACTTATGAATAGAAAATGAAAACTTAAATGAACAAATAAAAATAATAATCTGAGTATATTCGTAAAAATACTGAGTAAAATAAAGGAAAAAGTGATCCTTAATTAATTTAACAGGATTTTAGCGAAGACCATGAGAGTATTAATGAGTAAATATAAATTACTTATGCTGATTTTATAAATTAACATAATGTTTAGACTCTATCTCCTGAAAAAAGAATATAAGGCGAACCGTTCAGAGTTTAAATCCCAATAAATTGTTTAGAAAATGGATATACAAATAACTTAAAAAATAGTCTATAAATTGATATAGTTTAAAATGAAAAATAACTTCCTGATTAGTAAGATTGCGTGAAATTATAAAATGAATAAAATGATTCAGAAAGTGAAAATAGATTTGATTAAAATGGCTCATCTCCACTTCATCCCTGCAATTTTAGCAATAATAATCCTGATAAAGGTAGCAAATCCTTAAAATGGGAGTTGATTTGCCTGGAAGAGTATTATCACCCAAAGAAAGACAAAGACCTCTGCCTTTAAATTGTTGGAGTTAAGATTTCATCAGATAAATTGCAAGAGAACGATTAGAAATTAGATCACTGGGAAAAATATCAAGAGTATATATAGGAGTCGATTTTGAAGGTTCAAAGAAGAATCAAGACATTCCTAATCAATAAACAATTAAAAGCACAATTTAAAAAAAATGAAAGCAATCAGAGTTTAAGAGTCAATTTTTCAAGACTTATTAAGAGAAAAAGCTAAAGATAATCCAAATCTGTTTACTGTGCCACTGAAGAAAACAATAAGAGCATTTGGCATTATAGTTACCTTCATTTTTACTAAGATACTGCCTCTCGAAGTATAATTATAGAGAGGCCTTTAACAAGCAGAGCAAAGTATAATCTGAAGGGTGTCGGTAGAATGAAAAGCTCAAGTGATATTAAAATAGGCGATCTGATGAAATAATTTGTAGCGAAAGGTAGGTTCATTTATTAAGAGGACTTGAACTTAAAAAAGACAATATCTAATATTGCAGTGAAGCACTAAAGACTTTTATAAAATTAAATAAAATAGGATAAATAATGTGAAATGAAATAATAAATCAGCAATCAATATAACAAAAATATTGAAAAATAGGATTAGCAATATTCTCATGGTAAATTTGAGGTATAATGATGTCAAATAATGTAAACCAAACTACAAATGATATTTCATATTTAATGTCTTATGATTTCTGCAGTTTTCATTCTCCCTTTTAAATATCAGATTATGAATGAGATCATAACAAAAATGATTTATCATATAAAGGAGTTGTAACGTATGATGAACTTTGCAAACAAAGAATATTTTGAATCAGTTTCATCCGTTTTTAAAAATACTGATAATAATAATGATCGAGTTCTCAATTCCTTGCAGTTAATTTGTTAATTTAGCATCAGTCCCTATGAATATTTTGTTAGTGGTAAAATAATAACGATTGTAGATCCTTTCCTTACTGAAACTGATTATAATTTTCCTGTTCATGTTTTATTGATTATAAAGAAGACCAGTTAATATACTAACGTAAAATAATTACAGAAGGATAAAATATTAATTTTATCTTATTGATGTAATTATTACAGAAAATAGATTTTAATAAGAGGTTTTATTTTGTATCATCTTTTACTTCTTTGGAAAAATGCATGAATCATACTATGTTTTATTAAAATTAAGGGAGAAATCATCAACCCTAAAGAACATCTTCGTGCATTCGTAAAGGTAATACGGATTATAATTCGCAAGAATATATGTTTTAATCAACTAATAATAACTTTTTCCATATTTTTTGTAAATCCCTACCCTCATCAAAGAACTGCCGGTTCAACAACTCTTATATAGCAATTAATACAAAATTAGTAAAAATGAGACGAGTGATTGATGAATCAGTTGATTTTTGGAAATTTGCTTAAACTCTTGCGTTTTCCTTAATTTTTTGCTTTATAGAGTTCCATGAATGATTTTCGTTTTTTTATAAATTAGCATTTTTATTGATGACTAAAAGGCTTAATTTAGAACCGCTTTTTGAACTTTATGGTCTTTTTCATGGGGGCAGAACCAGGAGGTTCTGCGAGCTTGATTTATTGACGATAATTTTGATTGAGAATATGGAAAAATTTCGATTTGTCCCTGGCACTCATATAAAAATATTAATTCATGTCGAGGTGCTCTTGCCTCAGTTTAAGCCTATCTTCTTATGGGAGGTTAGAAATCTGGCGGGGGTCGATCTTTAAATGCTTCTTTGTAACGAGGTGTTACTAAGGTGACTATGTAAATATAGAGATACCTCCTCAATGACCAACTGCTATTCTGTCTATAATTAGATTTATAGATCTATTGTTTCTGTTTTTTTAGAGGACTGAAGGGGACAGTTGAAGGACTTACGGATACGCTTTGTCTTAGTCAAAGACTTCATTTTGGTATTGATTTAATTAATGGAACACAAGAATAATTATTCCGCTTTTAAGGTATACTTTTTCGATTAAATATAGCAACTTTAATCCGCTCATCGATTAGGACTTACTAAGAGGTTGTGCTGCCGGTAATTGTTTGTCTCTCTACGCTTCGGCCTTTGCTTATTATATTCTATTCAATTTTACAAACTCTACTAAATAATAAAAACATATAGCAATACCTCCCAATATCATTAAAATATAAATTGCCCCAAAAATACCTTGATTGAATCACAAATAGGCTTACCCCATCGGTCTGAAAATATAAACCTTTTTTATTACAAAAATAGTTGTTCTGCAGACTGATAGTCTGCAGAACAATCCAAAATGCATGAATTAATCAATAGCAAAGTTAAAACTTCAAAAATAAGACAATAACTCGAGGAGTTCACGAACATAAGTTTTCAGTAATCAAAATTTTAATGACGGCATTGACTTTTTTTCTTTTAGAAGTAGTTTTGGAATAGCTCAAAACGCCTAAAGTACATCAGTTTAACTTTCAGATTAGGGAAATTTTTAATGGTTTAAGCTTCAATTCAAACCATATTCCGACCAATAAAGTTAAAACAGAGAATCATTATCCTCCAATCATTTTAAATCAAATAATTCTTAGCCTTGGAAAGACTCATTTTATCTGATGAAATACTCCAACATAAATTCGACAATGCCTTAAAATTAGACTGGAAACTAATTTTATGGATAGATGAATGATCAAAAATACGACATAATCACAATATTCAAATCTTGTAATTGATCCATATGCAAAATCATATTGCACCATTACTATTATAATTTGAATATAATGCTCACTTTTTAAACGATTGAGGAAAATGACTCCTATAGTGGAATAACCCGCTCTGGTTATACCTTTACATATGTTGCTCAAATAAAAAGCAGTATTCTTTTCGGAGGCTGCAAGGATGTCGAAATCATGCTCTTCGATCATTGTATCTAGCTTATTAGTTAGTGAAAAAGCAATGGATAAGCAAAGCCACCACCGGCAAAAAACCGACTGGTCGAAAATATCATGCAGCAATATATGTATGCAACAAAAGTATATAGACAGAACATATATCTTCTCTACTGATTATGGGAGGGCAGGACTAAACTGGCAAAAGCTTATAAGATTTTTATCTCCTTTCAATAAAAGACTGGAAATGGAAAAAATTGTTGTTGCTTAAGCAGCCTTGCCCTCGGCAAAGACATTGCCTTCTCTCTCTTTGTACTTATATGTTAATAAAGCTGACACATAATTTATCATATTTGGAGGTATCTCAATGCCTTATAACGAGCTTACTAACGATATGTGGCGTTTGAATATCAATGTCAAGTTAGATTCCAACAAAAATGAGGTCGTTAATTTAGAATGCAATTAAATTAAAGTTAAAGGTAATTTAGACGGCAAGTGCTTAGCTGATACCACTGTCATCCTGGGACAAAGAATTTATACAGCCTGCAGCAAGGGAGGAGCAAAATAGACATAAAAAACATAGCTTTATTGCCTGTAACTTCGCAAGAAAGTCTGGCAAAAATTATAAATTAACTTCTTACGTTGCCAACTTAAGTTTTTTTTGGCATTGACTCCTCAGAACTAATCCACCTTCATCATTTGCTCTTAGTAAAAAAATTCAACATCTCAGTATTATCTATTCCAAGAGTAAACAAGTAAGCTGTTGGAAGTGTAACCGAAAAGTAAGATGGCCTTTGATTGCTTCGCTGATGATCTGCATTTTGAATTATCAGGAGAAAATCAATTTGCCACTTTTTTTAAAGGCAAAAAGTTGATGGTTCTACGATATAAAATGTAGGAGAGGTCATAGCAGCAAGAAAATAGTGGGACTATTGAGGATTACCTCATCGCCATCAAACACTAACAGATCCTGTCACAATAATTACTGAAGAAAAACAATCTTCTCTAAGAAGTTTATAAAGAAATGCAAAACTACATCACCATTTTGCATAGGGAATATATTAATTTTGAGGAGGACCCCAATGTTGAAAGCGAAAAGGTCAAACAGTTTGAGGACTGCAAAAATCTAAAAACAGAGTATACAAAGCTTGATAAGCTACACGAGGATGTTTGTGCTAATATTAAATTTTTGAGAGGGGAGTTAGGGGCCATTAACTAAGACTTCGAAAGGTGCATGGAAACTTAATTTGACGAAGAGGCATGATCTAAGGTGATCGTTTCAGAATTTTATTCACCCCATGAACCAATATCAAGCAATAATTTTAATGATAATAAAATTTAGGCAAACTCACGGCTTGGCTCCTTGGGGAAAAAGAATCACTGAATCTCCGCTTCCAGACTGTCCATTAAAGATCTGTAATGATTAATTTAATTCCGTCTTTTGATGCTTTTGATAATTTTATTGGCCGTTACGATCAGTTTGGTCTTTACTGCCTTTCCCAGAAGAAGTAAGCCCGGCTTTCCAAATTCCACTTTCAGTGATAGACTTTTTTCCAATATTTTCTTAAGGCATATTCCATCTATTATTCTCTTCTTGATGCAAGGGCTCTGTGATAACTATCCTTGGAGTTTCTTCTATTGTGCTCTTCGCTAACCATTCATTGTGATATCTACGTGGTGATTCCAGTTGTTGATAAGGTGATTGTAGGGTTTTCTAGCCATGAATAAATTGATTATGTAATTCAGAGTCTTGAATGGAAGACATATTTTTATTTGGAGAGATAAATCCAACCGTTTTACGAGCTTATTCCAAAGTGCGCATCTTTTGGGAAGCTTGGGGAGCATTGTGGATAATTTTGTAAGTTTGCGGAAGAGGTTGAACTATAGTTGGCATGGGAATGGGTTGAAATATATGCCTTACCGGTTGTATTGGAGGCATGATTAAAGGTGGAGTATTAACCACTACCGTCCTAATTTATTTTACGACATTTAATTTCGGCTTTTATATTACTTGTATCTTTTTGTCGACAGGCATCTACAAAGCGCAATACTAATTAATTGGATGGTGCCTTTGCTTTATGTAAGAAAATTGCTGAATATGGTCAAACGTATCCATTATCTGTCTTTACCTCAAATTTCTCCGTTTTTTTTAAATAGAGTAAGCCTGACGAAGATAGACACCATTGCTGGGAACCTACTATTGTAAATAACTGGGAGCCATTAGCGTAGATGGGATGATCATCTCTGCTCCTATATTTCTAGGATTTTGATTATTAATTCGAATTTATGGCTCAGTATAAGTAAGGTGGTTGGTCGCCAAAGTTTCATTAGCTTATTTGCGATATATAGTTTAGTGAGCGTAAGGACGATAGTTAGCACGGAGCTCATCAGCGAGTATGTTAGTCCATTTGTGCATATGACCCACACTTTGCATTATTAACTAATTTCTAAAGAAATTATTTGAACGAAATAATTTCAAGATAATATTTATTAGTAGTTCCATAAAAATCACTCCTTCTTAATCTTTGCCCTGCGAATACGTTCAATAGCATCGATGGCTTCACTGATAGTTAGCTTTCTCCCTCCCCATTCATCTTCTCTGAGCAATTCGCATCTCTTCCTGTCTTTAACTAATTTTACTAGTACTTTTTGCAGTTGCTAAAAAGTCACCATTTTGTCGACACGGTCTATCAATCGATTGATCTCTCGAGTAATATCCTCAATCCGCATCAAGTGCTTCTTTAATTAGTAATTTAGAATTTCGTTAATTAATTTTTTGCATGAGATCTTGCCGGTTGTGCTGGGTTTAGAGCTTAGAAGTTCATTAAGAATCAATTATAAAGTATTAACTTCGCTTGATCTGTAGATGTTCACTAAGATGGGTTCGAGGTCACCTTCGCTTAACTGTACGTCGCTCTTTTCATCTAAATTCTTGCCATCAAAGATCTTGTCCAATTCATAGAGCGATTTACCGTATTTTTAATGGAGATATCGTTTGATACATTTGATGATACGCTCGTAGATGAGTCGATACTATGAAAAATAGCTTTCCTCACATTCTTCCTCCACAATGGCCTCAAATAATACAAATATGTTCTTCTATTGATTGCGAGCTAGATGGGAAATTACCTCTCTAAAGCCGCACTCATTTTGCTCTGCCATCGGCTTGCCGTACTTCATAGCAAAGTATATCTTTAGATACTCGTCTAGTGAGGCATGCCGCGACTGAATACTTTATTGCTTGAGTTTATACTCCATGATTTCGTATATTTACTCCTAGTAAGATCGAGTAGATTGACGCTTACGAGGACTACTGGAGCGATCACTGATAGGTAACGGATGGCTACCTAGCATCTGCTTCAGCTTATTAGGAGAGTTGATAGCATAATCCACGCTTTTTTTGGCATTGGCAATCAGCTTAGAGTATAACTTAGAGTTTTCATCTTATAGTTCATGAACTCTCTATTCCAGCTATTGGGTGTATTCTCGCTTTACACCCACCTCCCGTCGCAACCCAAATATGATTTTATCTTTCTACTTATCGATAAAATCAGCTTTAGCGCCTCTTTATGAGAATATGAGAGCTTCAAACTAAGAGACATGCTCACGTGACTCAGCTATTAGTTTTTAACAGACCTCAGCCAACTCCTTTTTCTCTCTTCTGATAAGAACTACAATTTTTTCTAGACAGTAGAGTTCCAAAGTGATCTTACATCTCAGTAAGGAGTGAGATTTCATTATTTTATCCTATTGGTAGAGAGACAGCAATTGACTCAACTCCGTAAAACTAGCTGTTAGAGTATTAGAAAAATCCTGGGTTAAAGTTCCTAAACGCTCGGCTTGATAATGCTTGCTCACAATTTCTATGTTCTTAGATAGAGCCAGTAGATACTCTGGTGATATATCAACTGCTTTCCTGCCAAACTGCTCCATTTAATAATTATAACATATATTGGGATAATCAAAATCATGAGTCAAGAATATATTAAATTTGAGATATTAAATTCATTCACAATGAGTTTTTGTATCTTTTTATTTGACTTAACACTTTCTAAACACGCTCCTTGACGTTTTTTATTTTGTCTTACAGCTGCTTTTTTGTTGCTTATTTTTACCTGGATGGATAAGGAGACCGATAATTCGGAGGCACCAAAAAGGATTGAGTTGGGGAAGGATAAGTGTTTTGAGTTTAGAATGTGGTTTTACGTGATTTTAGCTTCGGTTATGGAGTATGCTATTTTTCCTATTCTTGTTATTGTTACTGGTAGTGCTCCTATTCATGTTCCTGCTTTTCTTTTTCTTTTTCTTTTTCCTTTTCTTCCTCCTCTTTCTTGGCTCTGTTTGCAAAATATTCGAAGATGTCATCTTTCTCACAGTCTTAAGGTTTAAATAAATCTTAAGGGTCACAGTTATCGACCTCGTACTATCGAAAAGTAGTGATCTTGACTTTATATGAGTTCTTCCTCTGTTTTTGTCCATTAAAATCAATGTTGTCGTTTTGTTTCTGCTCCAACTATATCTTAACATGCTTTGATTGTGAGTATTTTGGTTCATTTTATCTTTCATCTTTTTAAAAAGTATTACTATTAAAATTATTGAATGTTTAATTGCTCATCCGGGGAGTCTCGCATTGGAAACTATACTTATGAGATCTAGGCTCTTTGACACTGAAATTACTCTACTATTCAGGCTGATTCAGAGATTTAGCTCCGAATTCAAAATTACCTGAACTCATCTTTCGACGAATCGAATTAATTTTATTCTTCGCTTTGTTTCTTATTCCTGATAGGTTGCTTTTGCGAAAATTATCACTTAGTTTGGAGAAGTTTAAGTCGCTGGAATCGAGAGAGATATTTTGATCAAATTGTAGTTTGTTGCCTTTTATTTTGAAATTAATTGGAGTTTTGGGCTACTCAGGTATGCTTTAGAAATAATCTTCAATGAATTATCGAATTTTTTATTTGCACTTTCCATAGAAGGAAATTAACCTTACTTCTGTCTTGTGACCCATTTTGCATCGATTGCTGATATACAGCTTCAGTTTTTCGTCATTACTAATTCCTAAATTTTGGGGGGTGAGTTCAACCTAAATTTTCATCTTTGCCAGGTATGCGATGAGGATGGTGAGTTAATAGGTAATCTTTTTTAGGAATAAATTCTTGGTCATTTCCCAAATGTCTTTGCTTTGCGTGGTGAGCTTCATTTGAAGAAAAGATGTAAGTGTGTAAGGCACGTATTCATATATAGAATGCAGTTGCAGATCATGCGAGTACACTTTGAGTATCTTAATAAGGCTCGGGTTGGTAATTAGTTCGCGTTTTTTTATGATTTAACTCTTCTTCTCATGCAAGTCTTTGGAATTAGGGAATGCGAGGATTTATTCAACAATGATTTCAGCGGAGGCGACGGGTGCTTCTCCAAAAGGGTAGTGGTAGTTAAGCAAAGAAACTATCATATTGCTTATTGGGGATATTTTATTGCAAAATTTATTACAGGCAAGAAACAAAAAACCATTTTCATTTAGCTCAAAATTATTAAGTACATAAACATGCAGACAAACAAATATTTCTGGCTGCCCCCTTTGAATGTGGAATTACAATGTATTAATTTTATTAGTATAAAATCTTTTTTCTTTCTTCCATGAACAAAGATGCTATTTTCTATAAAAGTGTCTTTTTTTTCAAAGGAAGGAATAAAGACGTTACTTATGAAGGGGGGGAGGGTTTTTCATAATAATTTTCAGCAAATGCAAATATTCATTTTTTTTTTGCTTTAATCAGATAAAAATTTAATCTTTGATGATGTTTATTTAGGAAACACATTTTTGAGATCTGAAGTCCAGTTAGGATAAAAAATCAACAATTCAATAATTTTAATAATTTTTAAACTTGGTCCATAGAGATTGTCTATCGCAAGAATTTGCTGCGGATAGTTAAAAATTTAAGTCGAAGTATGATTGAGTTAAGATCCAATGCAATGATAATTTAATACAACTCACTATTTCCTATATATTAATCTTCTTATAATTATAGATGAAATCAGAATAGCTTTTTTAGATCGACAGACAAATTAATCAAATAAGGAAGAGCCTCGAACAGCGGCAGGAAAGAGTCGCGGAATGGGACGTACCCGTTGACCACATTTTAAAGGTTCAAGTTTTAGTATTTAGGAAAGGAAGAATAAGAATTATTATCTATCGAAGAAGTATCCCTATTTATAGAAGGACAAATAAAACTCAGCCTACAAGGATACGGATAGTTATCCACAATAGCTGAAAAATCATGTAGAGAAATCTCGATTGAAAATCAAGTTTTATAAAAATGATTTAAAAGAACTGCAAGAGCTTGTTAAAAAAAGAAACGTTATTAGAATCTTCAAAAGCTGCCATAAAAGCTCACACGTTAACTTTAGCCATGATGATCCAAACAATAGTCATTTAATAAGTAAAGAATACAGTAAAACTAACTATGAATCAATGAGGTCACATGAATTAGCAAGGAAGACTGACAAATAGCATAACACATTGAGTACAATCAAGGGATAAAAGATTTTGGAGCTATATCAGGAAAGCAAGGCAAAATTTGGGAATAGTGAGTCCATTATTGGCAATTTGAAGAGGCAGTTGGGAATAGGACTCGAAAATACGCCTTTTTACTCGTGGCTGAAAGATAAATCGAGAACAGATAATTTCCTAAAGAAAAACAAATAAAAATTTTCACAGAGCATATGTAAATAGAATGCTCATTACGACCTTTATGATTCCATTAAAAAATAGGTAAATTATGTTTTATCTAGATGGGAGCAAAAAAGAAGATCTACATGAACCTCAAGAACGAGGAAGGCTCAAGTACCTCTACAATAATATAGAATTCGAGCAACGACTCAAAAACATAATACGATATCATCAATAAAATATTGATTGCCTTGTAAGCTAAACTTGATATTCAATTTTTATTTGCTGTTATTTTCACAATAAAATAAGTGTAATATGAATGTTGAATGCATAAATGAATCGAATAGGCAAAGATCAGTTGATGTTGGTTACGGGTGCTAGCCTAGGTGCGGGTATTACTGGAGGATTTGAATGACCTTCCTATAGGCTGGCTTTCATATTGGCTCGTTTTTAGGCGATTCTACATTAAAATTGCAATACTCAGTAACAGTTAGTTTGGTTTGCACTTGAGGAGGTTGGTTGATTTCCCTCACGATATGAGTTTAAACAACTTCAGGCCTTGGGTTCTCGTTTTGCTTCTTTTGTTCTGGTTTACCACCAACGCATCCCATTTGAATAAGATATATATCAACAATAAAAAAATAAATCATGAGTCAGACAGAGACTCTGAGAAAACAGAGATTGTTCCGTTGATAAGTTATTCTGATATATTTTTGGATGTTGGGACTGCCTTGACGATAGTACTCCTAGAAATGATTTGATTTTAATTATGAATGTTTATAAATAAGTTTTAAATGCTAGGCTTAAGCTCTTCCCTCATTGATTGAAAATGGACCTTTATATCATATTATTTAAAAAATTATATGGCGTCTTCCTTGATATCGCTGCGAAATTTATCTATTAACGTTTACTACAGACCTTTCGTTTTAATGGTTTCACTTACAACAATATCCATTTTTGTGGCAATCGCATGCACTAGGTAGCACTGATTTTCATAGACTTATGTGATCCAGTTGTCAGCTTACTATTTCCAGTTTTTGTTGCTTATATCAAAAATCAAGAGAGCTGCCGAACTATTTCTGAAGAAAGCTTAGCGGAGATACTTATGGAATTATATATGATGACCCGAACAATCCCATAGTTGAACTTACAGTTCTGCTGTTTTGGCTGATACGCAATGCAAGTATACTTCGTACTCCTCTGTTTGGATGGGCTACTTATTGTACTTTTTGTCAATGAATCGTTTAATAAAGCTAGTCTTACCGGCCGCTGGATTACCTATGACTGCAATTTTGAGTCTAATAACTTCCCTTCTCGTTTTCATGTTGCTAAATCTGAAGATCAATTAACAAGGAGCATATTGATAAAATGAAGTAGTTTGAACGGAATATATTTTTTTAATATTGATCGTTGGCGACAAGGTAGTTTATGATAGATTATTGTTTCGGACTGTAACTTTAATAATATATACAGACTTCTATTTGAAATATGGAGGAGATCGATTTGACAGAATCGGCCTATCTTAATCCGTCAAAACTTTATGGGCAGGGAAGCAAAGTGCCCTATAGCAATCAAAGTCTTTTACTCAACAACTCCAAGGTAAAATAGATATTCTTGGATAGTGCTAAGAAAAGCTATATCTCCAAGATGGCTGGCAAAAGAGGAGAGCTACCAAGTTAGCAGTAAATTTCTAAAGAAGAGGCAATTGTTTGGTAAAAATAGGCAAAGGGTGGCATCAGTTAACGGAAGAAGCACATTCACTTTTCCACTTTTAGAGGAGTACCAAATTAATAAATATACGTCCCAACCATCTCTTAATAGAAAATGAAGTATCTCTACATTGTTAGTTTCACTGATCACGTGGGCAAAAAAGTATAATAAGAATCAGGTCTTATAACATGCTGCGAGAGCTTTTAGAGGCGGATGTTTCTTTGTTAAACTCCCAGCTCGACCACCCTAGAGTTTTATAAGATCGACTACAAGGGCAATCCGAAGTAACTATATTTTTCTTTGAATTTCGACACAGTAAACGTCTATATTAACTACGATGATATTCCACAGAACACTCAACTATCGTAATAATAAATAGATAAAGATTGTCAGCCGGCATGTATAAAATAGTGTTAGAGCATGATGACTGGCTAGTGATGCATGAATGGTTTAAGAAATTAATGAAAATGCGTAAAAATAGCAAAAGTAACATTGAATCTATCCAGCTTGCGATATGACACTAACCCTACTAGAAAATGCAGAGTAGTTCTATAAAATACAATATCAGACTGAAGAATATTTTGTTAATAACTGTCAAACAGGAGACATTATCCTTTTCTAAGATAGCCACTTCTTCGCCAAACTACAAAGGTTCATTACTCGATCAGATTTTGGTATCCATCTGTAGATGCAGATCATGTAGGCTTAATAATTCGAGATCCAACCTATGGCATTCTAATTTTTGAAGCTACTTCTGGGTCTGGAGTCGCCTTGACCCCTTGGATGTATATGATAACCTATAAATGGTACAAAACAATCCCCAGGTACTCATCCATAAATTAAGAATAGTGTGGCGTCGACTCATGGACGTTGAAAGAGACGCAACTTTCATTTTATCAATAGAAAAATTCATTCTCTAAAATTTATCCAAATCATATAATATTTCCCTCGCTAAGATCACATCTGCCGTTTCCTATATAGCTCCGCCAAAAAAGAATGGTCTTGATGAGACAAATGATGTCAAGAGAGAAGAGGATTAATCGGGGTTTTTTTGCTCTGAATTGGTAGCAACAGTATACAAATAACTCGGTTTGATATCACGGGACAGAAACAAAAAAAATTATCAACCAGCCTGTAAGTTTTATCCGGGAGATTTTTCAGCGAAATCAGGTCGGCAGTTGGATAGAGGAAAACTGTCACCATAATATCAGATTTACTTCGAGCCCCAGTTACTGAAGCTAACCTACAAATTCATGTCTGATTCTAAATGAATTGAATTTTATTGCTCGTTTATTTATCCTCACCACATGTAGAAAAGAATTATTTCTGTGATGTGATATATTGAGTATATTGTTGATATCATATAATATGCTGCCCAAGCGCAAACTCATCAAGAAGAGGCATATCCGCCCACAAGTCACTGAGGAGCACAGCTAAACTCAGCCCACTACCCTCATTGAGAAACTCAAGTCTGTTGATACCAATATTCGAGAGCAGGCATTGACTTACATTGCTAGCATGTGCACTTTCAAACAGAATCAAATGGAAATCGCAATCTTAGCTGAGATGATCACCATTTTGTATCAGGGTAACAATGCACTCGTCTATCAGTGCCTTTTTGCTTTGGCTAATCTTTGCTAAATAGAGGTGACAGTCATTTCCAAGCTGTTCCAGATGGGTCTTGATAAAGCACTGCTACAATTAAATTCTACAGACAAAGACCTGCTAAAACCTATTATGGTTCTGATGATTGCTCTCCATGACTGCATCCCTGAATAGTTTCGCTATCTATAAAAGGGAGTGGAGGCTTCCCTAACAGTTGCCCACCTATCATCCTCTTCTAACTTGCTCGTGCTTTAATTTTTAGTGCGAATGGAAAGCGTAAATCTAAAAGAGTAGATTTATTAAAAACTCTATGCCATGTTCAAGAACGAGCAAAAGTTAAAATTACGATCGAGCTGTCTTAACATCCTCATGAGGCATCCAACAATCAGAATTAAAATTCAAAAATAGGCCATTTAATTTTGTGATTAGATTATTAACGATATCGATTTGAACTTAGAATACAGAACAAATATCGTTCAAAATAAGCCGGAAGTTAATAAAACCAAGGATATAGAAGCAGATTAGATGGAAATGGAAGGAGAGGAGGTTCCACCAGTGTCTCATGTCAACTATTAAACTTTTAATGATGCAGTTGAAGCTGTGGAAATTTTACTCGAGGCCTTGCTGATTCTTTTGGAAGATGGATGGGAGGAAGAATAGATTGTGGAAGAGTAGAATGAATAAATTGCAGTCTAAAAATAGCAAATCATACAGGAAAGTAATAATGAAGTGAGAACAGTCTTTGTAAATTTTTTCACAGCAAAAACCACAGGCATAATTCGTAATACTACTCTATGTTTCATGGAGGGGCAAAACATCGTAAATTTAGCCCTAAGACTACTCTCCTATTTATAGTCTATCAATCATTAAGCAGTTGCCACAATCATCCTAAAATGTTTCTCAAATATAATGGTAGTATGTCCTCCTGCATAAATTTTAAGTTAAGTGTTGAATGTGGGACTGTATATGCTAATGAAGTGCCCAATTTCCATAGAAGGTCGAACCATTTTAATCGATTTAGGATCAACAATATTGGAGTTAAATGATTGTTACAAAGACTGCTGGATATCTCTGCTAGAATTATATTCAATTCATTTTAACCCTGAAAAAGGAAAAGTAACAGCATAATAAAACCTGCGAATTGGCGTAATCCTAAAAAAATTGATATTAAATATCCCCTATTTGTAGCTGTAGGAATGGCGGGCTCAAACTATCGATACTCTCTTCGATATTTACTCCAACTAACAATTTGATAAAAACTTTGTCCAATTAGGATTGATGGAATTGCTCAAAGGAGTGCAGGATCGAGCAGGAGTGGGTAAAAAAAAGAGATTCATAAAATAAGTTCTGGCGGACATTAATCGATTTTTAGAGTACAAGAGAAAGATGATAAAGTTTTGATTCCCATGATTTTACTTATTAATTAGATAGATAATATTTTTAAGAGATGCTTCGATCTTTACTAATCAACGAGAGCTTTATTAAGGAGCGATAATTAATGATAAACTATCATAGTTTTAAGTTCTCCTCTCCTTTCATGGCGAGGTATGAATGATTCTTGGACATCCCCATTTCTTTAAGAAGGTAAGGATTTTGAATATTATACGGTAAGGGGTTTGTCAGAATGTTATGAAAACCTTCAGGAATTTTACTGACGCCAGTATCGCTTTGGGATTGACTGCGAAATTGCCTTATCTTGTCAAGGTCTTATCTATACCTCTAATGCTCCTCCTTCCTCTTTTCTTTTTCGTATCGATTGATCTCCTAAGGCAACTTCGAATTTTTCTGAAACTTCTCTTTCTATTGCAAATCCTCGTGCTTGGTTATGTATTATTTCTTTCGCTTATCCTCAATCTGACCGAGCAGTTCATTTTTATATTGCATTCGCTTCTCTTGATCCTTCTTTCGTATCTCCAATTCTAATAACTTATCTCGCTTTCGTTCATCCTCGAGGCCCTGATTAATGAGGGTATCTTTCATGGCATCTCTTTTGGAGAAGGGACTGATATACGTTTATTGATTTTGGGCCTGATTATTCATGAGCATGTTGTAATACTGAATACATTCTCGAATACATTCTTATAAGAGATTTACTTCATCTTCTCAGCCTACTTGCTCTGTTCGGCCCGTTCGTTGAACTCGCGTTTATCGTTTTATAGTTTCAGTTTTTCTAGATGTTTCTGCTTTTCCTTTTAGTGGAGAATGCTATCCAGCTGATTTCTATATAAGTGTTGCATGGCTTCCTTTGTACTGAAAGAAATAGGTCTCCCTTGAGCCAAACTGCCTACAATGACGCGTACTTAAATTTTTCCTTTTCAGACTCGAGGGCGTCGTACATGGGTGTTCCTTGCCGATTATGTTCGTTATTATTCATAATGATTTATGAGTAGTTTCATTAATGAATTCAAAGCAAAATATATCTTACATTTCTCTTAACTTTTCTATTATTTGGTTTTATTGACGGGATGACTGGAGTCAACGCAAATCTATTTGATTGGTTTTGTTCAAATTCTAATTGCATAGTTTAATTGAGATGGCATTGATTCATCTTGCAGTTAAAATAATGAATTAATTTATAATGGCAGCTGGTGATACTATTAGATTGCTAAGAATCTATGGTGAATACTGGTCTCCTAGCCTGTCAGTAACACTTCGGCTCACTATGCATCATGTAAGTCTCTTGTAACGCAGCAAATTAATCGAGGTTGTTGTCAGTTTGGCCATGCTTGGAGGTGTGGTGTACATAATGATCTACCGACTGGCCAAGGAGAGGCGCCTCAACTTCTATTTTATCGTTTCATTGTTGATGTTTCTCACTCTTTCATGTAAATACGATGCCATTCAGTAATAATTGCGTCCTCATTCGACTCAGACTTCATTATCTTCAACTTCCTTTATTGTTATTTCTACAATGCGTATTTTTCAATAATTGTTCTGAAGTTAGCTCTAAAATTAATAGAATCAAATCACCAGAAATTAAATCATTCGAAGTACTTGAGACTTGCTTACGTTGGATTTACTATTTTCCAGCTGCTCATAGCTGTTGCTCTGGCTTATTCAATATTAGATAGGAACAGTCCTTGTATGGGTAACTTTTATAGGATATAGATACACCTTTCTTGGTCGCTAATGCTGTCAGTCTCGCTGCAGCCATTCTCTTCGCACTATTGGGTGTTGCCCACTAAAAACAATAAAAGCAAAAGCTTGATTAAACTCTGCCTTAAGAGCAACAGAATAATCCACTACCTCGATTTCGTGTGTGGATTTTACTGAATTGCATGGGTCAATTGATGGTGTTGATCCAATCTGTAATATTTCAGGTCAACATTTGTCGATTTAGTGACGTATTTACCCTAAAATTTAGAACGAATTAACCAATGAAATATTCAATCTGCTGTTCGTATTCGTCTGCTACCACATGGGCATCCTAGCAACAATATTTTTCTTCCATTACTCTTCTCCGAAATATCCCTAAAACCGTTCCTATTCTAATACAATGAACAATCAGAATAATAAGCCAGAAATTGAGATGGCTTACTTCGAACATGAGGAGATTAGAACTAAAATGGTTTCTCAATGATTATCTTAACTTTTTATAAACCACTATCAATTTAATTGAGGATATAAATATTATAATGGAGGAATTGAAGCCTTTGAATAACCCTTATAGTAACCGAATAGCCATATAGAGTCTACCCCGCTTGGAGCGTTGGAGGGAAACTGCATTGGAAAGGCCGCGTTTTCTTATGTACTTGGGGGAGCAATGGGACTTGTCATGGCAATGTTCATGAATGCTGTCGAAATGAGATAAATCTAAATCGGAAAAGTACGTCGCTCCACCGCTATTGTTCTCAGAAAAGATTGGCGAAAGATGAAGGGCACAAGCAAAGGATTCGCTTCTTTTGGTGGAGTATTTGTACTGTTTGAATGCATGATTGAACATGTTCGAGGCAAATAAGATGGCTTCAATTCATTCTTATCTGGATTTGGTACTTCTATCGTGCTTGGAGGCAATTGTATTGGCTAATTAATGTAGTAATGAAGAGAAAATAACTGATCTATTCGGGAATGGCAGGCGGAGCCATGTGCTACGCTTTCTTCAAAGTATTCAAGCTTATGGGGCATTGATAAATCGGCATCTTCAATATTTTGTGATCAATAGCTGTTAATTATACAAAGAATTAAGTATTATCTTGAGATCAGCCACCGCCTTCGCCGGTGGAGTAGCGACGCCCGAATAATATTAATTGGAATTTGTCGTAAATTGTTAGGACCCCTGCTCCTGTAACTGCCCTCAACATGTTTGCACCAACTCCTCCGAAGAAGGAGCGTAAACCGTGCTCGCGATAAAGATGAGTAGCGCATTCTTTAGCACTAGTAAAGCGATGTTTTTATCCGGATGACATCATCATTCGTCTGCGAATTGTATCCAGAGGATAGGACAAAGTACCAGCTGATATAGTAATGAGATATCCGATGCAGAAGTTGAAAAACATGTTTTCGAGGATTTCATGTGAGATACGGGGTTTAATACTGTCGTTGAGAC
>Ga0302186_10001221_pt1 | contig 21857 bp, 13 predicted proteins | sample II_Bog_E1_2_FD_198782 | JGI IMG/M metagenome (GOLD analysis project Ga0302186, IMG submission 198782) | Peat permafrost microbial communities from Stordalen Mire near Abisko, Sweden - II_Bog_E1_1 | ecosystem: Environmental > Terrestrial > Soil > Wetlands > Peat | place: Sweden: Abisko...
AATAAACAATATAATACTAAAAAAAGAGCAAATAATTGATTAATTAACCAAAAATTTGCGTTTTTGTATACAAAATAGCACTAAAATTAAAATTTTTTTAGTAATCCATATTTGGAATATCCAGAATTTGAAAAAAAAACTTTATCCATTTTTCGCCATATCCAACGCCCTGGTATAAATCGTAAGTTCTTGTTTGGTTGGTGAGCTCGTTATTGGTGACTTCTTGTTTGTGAATTCGTTTTTGGTATTGTTAGTTTTTTTTTAGTTTTTTGGAGCTCATTTTAGGGACAGCTCATGTTTTGAGAACTCAAATTTGGAGAACTCATGACTTGAGAACTCGTGATTTGAGAACCATTTTTATGGGAACTCGTTCTTTGGATGTATGGGAACTCGTGTTATTACAATTCGTGTCGTGAGAATTTATGATGAAATTTTTGAGACATTTTTTAAGTTTTTGTGTAGTAGAAAAATGTATTAAAATAAATTCTTTTTGAAATAGCATAATAGTTTGATATTTTGAGTCAAAATTGGATATATTTATATTTTTAAAAATATTATTACTCGTGAATTGAATTTCAAGTAGTTGTGAGATCAAAATTTTGAAATTTATTTAGAAATTGTAAAATTAATATTCTGCTCAAATTACAATTTCAAAATAAATTCGATTAAATCAAAATATAGGATTTTTTAAATATTTCTTCTAAATTCTTATTTAATTTTGGAACATAATAATTTGTTTTTTTACTTTTTATGAATAAGACTAACCTAAAAAATTTTTTTTTAATTAAAGAAAAAAAGGAAAAGTCTTATAAATAGTTATAATTTCTTTTATGGAGAGAAAAATAATTCGCTCATGCGTGGGTTCGAACCACGGACCTACAGGTTAACAGCCTGGCGCTCTACCGGCTGAGCTACACGAGCTTATTAATTACTATTATCAAAACATCCAATTTTCTTGTGTATTATAAGTTTTGATTTCACCCTATTAGAAATAAAAAGAAAATGAGCAAAAAACAAAATGATGATATTATTTCATAGATTTTTGATAAATTATTTGAAAAAATCCAATAATAAAAATAAAAAAATTCGTTCATGCGTGGGTTTGAACCACGGACCTACAGGTTAACAGCCTGGTGCTCTACAGCTAAGCTACACGAACTTATTAACTACTGTTGCCAAAACATCCAATTTTTTTTTGCTTTTTCCCTTTTTGAAATAAAAGAAATATGAGTAAAAAAACAACAAATGATGAGATTATTACAATAGAGTTTTGATAAATATTTGAAAAAATTCACATAATAAAAATAAAAAAATTCGCTCATGCGTGGGTTCGAACCACGGACCTACAGGTTAACAGCCTGGCGCTCTACCGGCTGAGCTACACGAGCTTGTTGACTAAAGTCCTCCATCTCTCATATTAAATTTATTTTTCTGCTCAGTTTATTCTTTATTTCCCTCTAAACCAAAAATTCCAAAATGTCAAACAAACCAACTTTCGAAATAATCGATGAAATCCTTTGTCGTTTTATCGTTAATCTCCCTAAAAAAGAGCTCAAAACTGACCGAATTTTCTTCCATATGCAGGAAGCTTATTGGTTCTATGAGGATTTCGTCTTTCAAAACAAAGATTTCCATCCAAAACAACCGTATTTAACTGAGAAAAATTTCGGACAGATTTTATTTGAACGATGTCCTTTTAAAATCTGCGATCTGAGAGATTATTATAGACTATATAAGGATTTCCATGATTATCAATCACAAATCCCAGTTTATGGAGCAATTTTGCTGAACAAAACTCTTGATAAAGTCCTTTTAGTAATGAATATCAGGCAAACCAATTATAGTTTTCCTAAAGGAAAAATCAATCAAAATGAAAGCGAATTAGATTGCGCTGCTAGAGAAGTTTGGGAAGAAATCGGTTTTCCAATCACAAACATGATTTCAGAAAAGGTAGCTTAGTTTTTTTTCTTATATCGTTTGAATTTCTTTCTATAGCATTTCATTCAGATCGAATTACATGGCCATCAAACCAATAAAATGTATATATTAATAGGAGTGGATGAAGGGGCAGAGTTTAAAACTAAAACAAGAGGAGAAATAGGCACTATAAGGTAATTTTTCTGAGTAAAACATTTGAAAATTATGTTTCTTTGGTAAATAGCTGGGTAAAGCTAGAAATAGTGGAAAAATCAGAAGAAACATATCGAAATGGAAAGAATCCATTCAGAAATGTTGTGCCTTTTATTAAAGAGCTTAAGACCTGGCTCAAGGCTTATAAAAATAGACCAAAACTAGAGGAGAAAAGAAGGGCTACGAGCTTCATTACCTCAAAGAAATCAGTGGAAAGCTTTGACTCCCCCCAAAAAATGACTGATTTTGATAAAATTCTCTTCGATTATAAGGAAAAACGAAGCCTTATAAGCCTTGATAACACTGTTAATGAATTTCAGGAGTTTATGATGAAGCCATCATTGCCACGATTTTCTCTTTTGGATAATGAAACAGGAGTTTTCGAGGAAAAAAAATCTGAAGTCAAGGAAGAAAAGAAGGAAACTCCGAAAAAAGAAAAAAAGCTCAGGATTTTACAAAATAAAGAAAAAAAGATTGATGGTTCGAGAATTAGTTTGTTTGAGAAGAAACTCAAGGAAATTGCAAATAACACATTGAATATGTTGGCAACCCAAAAAAGTAAAGTGATTGAAAGAAACCCACTTTTGGAATTCAAAATAGAGATTTCTGAACTAACGTCAATTTTCGCTAGTGGATGAAGAAAAGGAAAAAATGAAGCTATTATATATTTAATTATTAGTTAAACATCGAAAACTACTGAAGAAAATACATTATTTTCAAAGAAATTAAAAAATGCATAAAACCCAAAAAAAAAAAAAAAAAAAAAAAAAAAAAAAACATAAAATAGCAAAAAATCCTTTGAAAAATGCTTCAAGAGTTCAATAAACCTCAAGCACTATTCATCTCGCTTTTTCTCTATATAGCCTTAATCCCATTCACCTATATGATCACTATGCATATAGTAGATCTGTATTTCCCTATCGACTATTGCTATATAATTCTCTTCAGCGATTGGTTTCTGACGACCTTGATTTACATTCTCAGCGTAATAATTGGGAATTGCAGTCTTATTGATTTCTATTGGACAATCTGGCCTCTTTTCCAGCTCTATTACACTTTCCTCCTCAAAAATCTTAATCAAAACGTCTCGATTTTCAGCTCATATAAACTCATATTAACAGCAATTATAATGACTCTTTGGGGCTTAAGATTGACCTATAATTATATCCGAAGCTGGCAAGGCTTTAAATTCGTGGATTTTCGCATATCTGAACTCATGGAAATTCTGCCTAAGAACCGGTTTATTATTTGGTTGGTGTTATATTTCGAATATTTTATCTTTCCAGGACTTTTCCTTTATTTTGCGAAAATTCCAATCATAACCTATGTCTTATTTTCAGACCCAGGGAAATTTTCTTTAATTCATGCAACAGGATTAATCATGATGTTTTTTGCAGTTTGTTATCAGACAATAGCTGATAAACAATTATATCTCCATAGAATAGGACCAGATCATCATAAAATATTGGATTCCGGAGTGTGGCAATATTCAAGACATCCGAATTATTTCGGAGAAATGACTTTTTGGTGGGGGGCTTTCATCTTAAGCCATGAGATTTATTTCGATTATAACGAGACTTTATGGTATTTAATCGGCCCGATAGTTATGACATTGTTGTTCTTTTTCATGACAGGACCTTGGATGGATCGACATATGATGAGGAAAAGACCAGAATATAAAGAATATATGAATAAGAATAGAAGCTTGGTGATTCCTTGGTTTAGAAATGATGAGAAAGAAGAGGCTTTAAAAACTGAATAAACTATGTGTTTTTTGAAGAATAGTTAAATTGTGTCAAATTATAGAAAAAATATTAAAGAAAAAAGAGTCAAACATCGATAAGAACCTGTTTTGTTTTGATAATCTCTTCATGAAAAAAAAAACAATAAAATTAAATTTTTAGTTTTAAAGTTTTGAAAAAATAAAATTGGCTCTAATTCAAATTTTTTTCAAAATATGAGTCGATGAACGAGATTTATAAAAAGTGAATCAAAATTTTTCAATGAGATGTGTTCATACATTCATTTTATTTTTAAAATTTTAATTTATATTCATTTTCAGATTGTTTTTTTTTTTGACATATAATGATCTCAAAAAAATTAAAGGCAATTTAGAAAAATTAGAAACAAAAAACTTTATCAAAGCTAATTTTTTTAATAATGATTAATTGGGAAATTTAAAAAAAAAGAAAAAGACTTTTCTATAAAATTTATCAGAAAATAAGTACAAATCGCGATCAACCCTCAAAAAACAAAAACAATAAATTTTGTTGTATAAATTCTTTAGTAAATTTTCAAAAAGGACCCACCCTGAATTTTTTCTAGACAGCTCCTTCCCAAATGAATCTGATTTTACACGATTTCTACCTCGTAGTCGATGCCAAAGGCTTTCCTTTCGTTGAGGTATATCCATCCCCACCTTTTTCTTCAAATTCCTTGATTTTCTTCTATAACTTCCTTTTATTTCCATAAAATTTCTTCTTTTCTAGACTCCTTTCAAGCCATTTCTCGATCTTATAGAGAAATTCCAATGTCCAGACAATGAATTCGAGTCCTTTTTGGAGTCCTATTTGAAAAAGCCTTGGAAGTTCTATAAGTTCACTCAATTATTAGAATATGAGGCTTTTATAAATAAACTCCGCGAAGAAATCTATCAAAATTGCGAAGAGATCCAGACTTTTTCAATAAAGAGAGTGCCTGAATTACTACTTAGACATGAGAAAAAACTCATAAATCTACTAAGAGGATTAAGAGCCGTCCTTGAGCAAAGCAACTTCCTGGATTTAAAGATAAATTACGATTTTCTGTTAAATCCGCCAGCCAAATACCCTTCGAGTTCCTTAATAGCCCCTCTCTTGTATTCTGATAACCCGAAAGTGTCATTTGAAATCTTAATGACCCTTAATGCCTTAAACACTTTAGGAGAGAACCTGAAGGGTATGAACTCAAATGACAGGACCATTTTATCAATGCAACTGACGGCTTATTTGAATACTATAGACCTTTCAACGAAAAGGCCTTTGATGGCATTAATCCAAGGTCTGAGATCAGAAGAAGATAAGGCAAAATTGGCAGTTTTGTCAGAAAAGCTTGGCCTGGAATTGGATGATTTCAATGATGAGGAGATAACGAGCTTCTTGATATTAAGGAATAAAGGGGAAATTATCGAAAACCAATTTATTCTGGAACAATTAATGAACCTATCGAAAATCAAAACGATGAGATTTTTCTCGAATAGCTCTTATCGCGTCTTTTTCGCGATTCAACTCTTATTGACTTCAGAACTTATTCTCAATGGAGTGAAATTAATAGGCAACGAATTCATCGAAAGCTTCAATAATATTTTCAAAGAGGAAAAACGCAGTCTTCTCATCCATACAATCGAGCAAATGACCCGAATGTTCAGATATAACGCTTTCGAAAGTCCCGATCTTTCAAATTATATCTTCGAGGCTTTGCAATTGAGCGGCTTTTCCTATGATCAATTGATAACTGAAGCTCGAACCAATGGAAGAATGAGCTTTTCAATGGAAAATCGCGAGTTTTCAGAAGGGACTCTTATCAGGAAATTGCTTGAATTATGGCCTAAGAAACCGCCTTTTTTCCATAATAAACAGAATATCGTGGGTTTCTTGAAATTGGCTGATAAATTAAGGTTTTCCTATGAAAATCTCGAGGCTCAAATGAAAGGAGTTGATATTCGAGGCTTATTGAATTTCTCAGAGGAAGAAAAGCGGTTATTAGATAAATTGATTGAATTAATAGCCTTGGAAGTCCTTTCTAATGAAAAACATCTAGAAAACATCGAATTCCTTGTTCCTATAATAATCTATTTCAAAACGGTTTATAATCAGGAAGAAAGCAAGCTTTTCCAACTCTTATATCATATTCTCCAGGATTTGATAATGAAAAGTCTTGAAAATCATGAGGATATCGAGCTCACAAGAAAGAAATTCGGGTTTAATTTGATTGAGGAAAGCATTTTGCAGCTTTTACAATTGTTTTTCGTGTTCGAAATCAGAAATGAAGCCACTGAAAAACTCAATAAAAACCTCCTAAACCGAGATTTCTTCATTCTATTAGAAAAATCCATTGAAAATCAAGATAAAATCGCGATTTCGCATTTCATCTTCAATCAAGTCCTTTTCCATTCCTTGACTAATGATAATAACATAATCCGCGATTTCCTCATAGAAAGTCTGGAAAATGACGGCAATTTCCAAAGATTTCTCAAGATTTTCCAGGTGTTCTTCGAGGAAAATAAAGTGGTTTTCCTTTGCAATTTCAACCTTTTAAGGAAGAAAGTCTTGAGGATTTGTGAGGATTCTGGACATAAATTCGAACTCATGAGTTTAGATGGAAGAAATCTTCAATTAGCCAGACTTTATTCACAGATTTTCACATCATGTTTCTTATTATGGGCAGATACTTCATCTTTAGATAACGATTTCCTGGAAATCACATGTCTTAAAAACCTTTATGAAGAAAGTCTTATAGCGATTATGAGGAAATTAAGAGAAATCGCGATATTAGATGAAAGGAATTTCATTGAAATGCTTGAAAAAATCAATAAATCTGAAGATTTCAAGAGTTTCTTCATTATTTATTGCGATTCATTACAGAAGAAATATAAGCTCATTATTGAGAATCTCCTATATTATATGAGAGCCGTCATCATGAAACTTTATGAAAATGACCTGAATGGGGACTTTTTCCTCGAATTCCTCAAGACTTTTGCCGCCTTAAGCCATCCTTTGATTCTTTCTTTGAATAAAGATTATCATTTATCTCGAATTCATTCACTTTTTGAATCAAATTTCACTTTAAATCATGATAGATCTAGATTAATGACTTATTGTCTCGATTTCCTAGCTCAAATACTTCAAGAAACAGAAGAATTTCCTCTTCAAGAATTGATTTCTTTGAATGAAACTCCTTTGAAATATTATGAGAAAATCCTTTCTAAAGGAATTCCTCATTGGAAAAGCCTTCGTCAAGCCAAAAAACTCGAAATGGCTTTAATTTTGAATATCGGGTTATTGAGAAAGCCACTTTTCGCTGAAAGTCTCTTGAATTTCGAAAGTCTCAATCTTTCCTTTGAAGTTTCTCAGAAAATCGCGAATCTTTTCCAACAATTGAAGGCAGTTTTTTTCTCAGAAATCGAAGGAATCATTGAAGAATTTTCAGAAGAAAACATGGAAATCGAACATTATTGTAATGTCCATCCACAAAACGATTTCTCTAGGAAAATAGTTCATAAAAGCGGGTTAATTCGACAATTAGGCAAATTCCTGATTTCCATCTTGAAAATCAAGACTCGAGGCGTTTTAGGCTCAGAAATCAAGAAACTCCAGGATTTCGTTTGTCAAATGCTCGCTAAAGGCAATTTAATTGAAATTCTTGATTATTCTGAAAATGAAGGGAAAAGCAAGATTTTTATCTTGAAAACTGTGTTTTTATTTGATGAAATCAGACGATTTTCAATCTTTATGCATGAAAGCAAATTACCGCATGTTTTCCTATCAGAGGAAATATTGATGAAAATGGCTGATCTTATTAGAAAAATGCAGGTTTTCAATCAAGAAAATAACATAAAACATGAAAGTCTTTTACCAAGTCTCGATTTGATTTCTCGTATGAATTTCTACTTTTTCTGTAGAATCTTATTGAATTTCCTGTCAGAATTCCTGATAAAAAGCCTCTTATTTAATGAATTTTCCTTTATTCTGGAAAGCGATTTCACTTTATTCATTAATATCGTGTTTGAAAAGGTCTTGAAAGCCGTATTTCTTTATTGGAAGGGCTTTTTCAAATCAAATGAGGAAATCCCTTTGAAATTGATTAAATTAATCGAAAATCTCAATTCCAAATCTTTGACTATAAATTCCTTTAAAGCCACTAATGTTTTATCAATAAAGCCTCGAAATAAAACCAGGCTTTTACAATTAAATCATGCAATTTTACAGGTTTTCCTTGAAAGTACTTATCAAATAGGCTTAAGGATTAGAAGCATTTATTTCTATAAGCTATTACATATCATTTGCTTATTGAATGATAATAAAGAAAGCACCTTTTCACAGATCAAAATTCCATATTTGGCTTATTTCATCAAATTACTTGAAAAACATTTCCAGGCTATTTCTCCTGATTGGAATATAGAGAATTCGCCTGTTATGTTAAACATTATTCGTAATTCCCTGCCACCTCAAAACAATAAAAAGTCTGAAAAAGCCTTGAATTTATTCAATTTGAAAGAAAACACTAAGGAAAAAACCATTGAAATGGGAACAGACCTTTTCCTGAATAAATCTGAGAAATTGCCTTATTTAGACCCTATAATAGATTCTAATTATCTCACTATCCCAACAAAATCTCCTATTTACTTAGATCGGAATTCTTTCCTTTTCGAGAAGAACTCGTATGCCTGTAAACCCACTTGTTCCTCAATGAATTTCCCTTTATTCGACCCTTTAGATCTAATCGCCCATATGGGAACTATTGAATCAGCTTGTATTCAAGCTATGTTAACGAATCTAATATCGAGACTTTTGTTTTCAGAAAGACAATGGGATTCTGATCCAGCCTTACAACCAGGCCTTAGAGAAATGTATTGGAATTGGAATGCTACTAATGATTTCGCGAAATATGTGAATCTTTTATTAGAGAAACTCTCAAAGGAAAAAGCCATACTCACTGAAGAGGAATTAGACACTTTACATAATGATACTATAGGCAATTTGATAGAAATGCTAAAGGAAAATCTACCTGAAATCAGCAAAAATAACAATAAACTCAAAATCGAGGAATTTCTCGAGGTTTGTTTCGATTTCCTAAACAAATATTTCAATCAACAAAAAGTCCAAATGAATTCTATCGATAAAACAGCCAATGTTAATGTAATTAGACAGGAAATTCTTAGAGATCTAATAGGAATCATAGGATCTGGACTATTATCCTTATCAAATAAAGCCAAAAAACATGAAAAAATCAAGAAAAAGATCTTTGAAGTATTATTCATTGGATTCAAGGATTTAAGAATGTATAGAGAAAGTGGATTTCATGAGAAATTCTCACAGGAATTCCTCAGATTGATTGAAATCCTGATTCTCGATAATAATGAGGAAATCCGTAATGGATCAATCGAATTTCTGATAAAAAGCGCTTTTTATGATTCGAAGAATTCATTGTTTAAAACGAGGATTCATTATAAGGAAATTATGAAGGAAAATATCGAGAAAAGCTTTAATTCCAATGGCCGTTTTTTCGTTAATAGCCTTTATAAGCTTTGTTTGATTTTCGATGAAAAAGAAGCCAAAATCCCTGAAAACTCTGAAAATTTAAAGGAAAATAAAGGCGAAGATGTGTATATTAGTTTAAGAAAAGGTATAATTCCTGAGGAAATACAAGGAATTGAGGAAAATTATAAGAAGAATTCGGGATATGAGAAATATTTGAGTCTTTTCATGCTGAATTCATTAGAATTGGTTATAGAGAATATCGAGAGAAAAAGCGAAGAAAAACCCAAAATGTTAGATTTAGACCTTTCAGTGAAGATCTTGGTGTTGATTATGGGGAAATATCCGACTTTGATGCCTTTTTGTTTGGAATATCAAATGAAAATCAATATTTCCAATATGAAATTGAGCGATTTACAAAAAGAACGCATATTTTTCGCTAGAAAAGCCTTAGGTTCTTCAAATGATTTGAAAAAAGAGACTTTAGCTGATGAAGTTTCGATGAATTTCCTGGAGTTTTGTTATATTTTCTATGATCAAAAGCCTCATGTTTTCAGGCAATTCCTCATGTTATTTTGTAATCAGGATTTCAATTATTTGCGAATTTCTGAAAAAACCCTGGTTTCTTCAGGCAAAATCATCAAGAAATCCTTAATAGAGCTTTTTTCAGGGGAAATCCTTAGATTTATCTCTCGATTAGGAGGTTTGAAAAACATAAGATATCTTGAAAATACTGATGAAATCTTGGCTTTGAGAAACCTCATGAATCTTTATTATAAGATCTTATTGAATAAAGGACATTATTTAGAAGAAAACCCAGGGTTTTTAAAGGAAAAACTATTGGAATTTCTTGAGATTTTATTAGAAATATTAAGGAAAATCTCACATCCATTAGATCTTATAGTCTTGAGAGATATCAATTATTTCGCTTATTTGGCTAATGTCTATAAACAAATCATCAAGATTTCGTTTCATATAAAAACAGGTCTTTTTTATTCAAAAAGCAATGAATATCTGAAATATTATCTCAATAAGCATTTAAAGACCTTTTTCATGAAAACTAACCCAGAATTCGCGAATTTAAGCAGATTCAATAAAAACCCTTGTTTTCATAATCTGATTTTCGCTCATTCCTCAGAAACTTCAACTTATCAACAACAAATCCTTAATTATTCAGAGCTTTTCCCAAGACTTCTTCTTCAGAAAAGACCTGTTTCCTCGAAGAAAGCAGAATGGCTTCTAATGAAAGAGAAAGAAATTCATGATTATAGTAAAAACGTTACTATTTTCAATCAACAATCAATGAATCATGCGAAACTCTTCCTCGAAACCAGAGAAGATCTTCGTCGTTTGGCGCCTAATAACCCAGATTTGAACATATATGAGAATCTCAAGAATTTGATAAAAGCAGGGATTTTAAACGAACCTGAGAAATTACTCCTTTCTAGAGAAAATTATGATCAAAATTCTTTAAAATATATAGTTTGGCCAACGAATCCTTCAATTTGGCTTGAGAAAATGCAGGATTTCCATGTTAAAGCCGCGAATAATAAGAAAATCTATTTGACGTTAGAACAAATGGTCTTTGAATTACGTAGTCTTACTCATGAAATCAAATTGGCTTTAAAAAACGAAGCTTTGAAATATGCGATGGAAGTGGAAGAAAATTCGGAAAATATGATAAATGAGCTTCAAACTCAAAGTTGTTTGACGATTTTCGGATGCGAAGATATGGTTTTAGATCAATATTATCAGAATATAACCAGCGAAATCTCGACTTTTCATGAAAGGAAGTTTAATTCTGAACAGAATGTCTTTGAATATTTTTCTGAGGATGATGAGGAAAATTGCTATGAAAGTCTTGAGAAAACAGAGAAAAAGGAGAAAAATGAAGAAAAAGACAATAATGAACTTATTGAGAAAACAGAGAAAAAAGCGAAAAAGAGGAAACATAAAAAGGGTTTAGAAGATCTTGAGAAAGAAGAGGTCTTTTCTGCAAAAGGGCCTTTTTTCGATAAGAGAGCTAATAATGTGGAGAATTATGAGGAAATGGATTCAGAAAAGACTTTTCAGAAGAGTTATTTGAAGAGAAATTATTGTTTGGACAGAGATTCCTTAGAGAAAAGTGAGGAAAATGGAGAGAAAAGTGAAGAAAATGAAGAGAAAAGTGAGGAAAATGAAGAGAAAAGCGAAGAAAATGAAGAAAAAAGTGAGGAAAATGAGGAGAAAAGTGAGGAAAATGAAGAGAAAAGTGAGGAAAATGAAGAAGAAAATGAAAAGCAAAGCGAGGAAAATGAAGAAGAAGATGAAATAGAAGAAGATTCTGGATTAAAAGAAGAGAAAAGCCGGAAATCGACTGAAATGGATGAGGAATCGAAGGAATTGCCTGAAGATAATAATAATACTCCTACTTTCCTCGATAAATATGGTATAGATCAAGGATATTTCAATTTGATTCCTGAGGAAATGAGAGAAGAGGTTTTAGAAGGAGCTAGGGAATCCTATGAAGATCGGCATTTCGATGATAATTTACATAATAACAATAGTGGTTTCAATTTGAACTTAACAGCAGCTAATAATGATAAGCTAAGACTCGAAAACCTGAAGAAATTCAAGCTTTTGTTATTAAGAGAAACTGACTTAATAGAGAAAAACCCGAATTTTACTAATATTTCCAATGAAAAGAAAGAAATCCAGGCCATAGAGAAGATTCTTGATAATATGTCATATTCCTTGAAAAAGAAGGTCTTTCTTCAAGCTGATAAATCTTTTCTAAGGTCTTGTAATGAGAAGATCCAAAGAGAAGCTGAGGAAATCCTTAAGGAAATCCATAAAGAAGAAGTCCAATCATTTGAAGAAAACGAGAGTTCGAAAGATGAAGAAACCTTGGATAATTTTGAAAACGAATATTCAGAAGATGAAGAAGAAGAAAAGAACCAAAATAACCATTCTTTATCTAATAACAATAATAATGATAATAATGAATGCAGAAGCTTGAAGTTTATCGATGAAGATAATGTCAATAATCAAGAAAATCTGAGTAATTTGGCTGAAAGCAGCAATAATAGCGATAGTAAATTGATGGAAAAAGCTTTTTTGACTGATGAATTCAAAAGACCACAAACTTCTTTTCTTAAGAAACTCGGTATTGAGAAATCTGATAAATTCGAAAGCGAAGGTGGAAGAAAACCCAGGAATAAGACGAAAAGGAAGGTCACTGGAAAGAAAAGCGGATTAAAAGAACGGTTTTTATTCAAGAATTATAAGAAAATCAAAGAAATTGATGAGAATTTGAATAAAATCGACTTTTTCCTGGAATTGCCGGAAATCGATGATGATTTATTAGCCAAATTATTTGAAATGTTCCATTATTCATTGGTTTTGACTGAAAATTCAAGCCAATTGGCTTTGAAATCGTTATTTAAGCTATTTAAGACCTTGCTTTTTAATCCTTATAATGCTTATAAGTTAATAGATGGATTGGTTTTCATGCTTTTTCATTATAGTGAGGCGGATTATGAAGAGGAAAAAGGCATTTTTTCGAATATTGGCTATGGATTGATCGAAACTTATCCTTTAATCACGAAGAAAGAGATCATTAATAGTGGAGTTCTTAATAATTTGTTCTCTATGATCAATAAATTAGTCGAAAATCATTATTGTTTGCCATTGTTTTTACAGGCCAAAATCGAAAAAGATAAGCCTTTGTTCTTTAAGGATATGATGAGTTCTAGGGATTATTCAATGAGTTTCATTAAAACCCTAAGGAAAACCCATTTTCTAGAGAAAAATCATGATTTTTCACAAGCAAAAGATCATGTTTTCCTCTTAAATCAAAGAAATCCTGATTATAAAGCCTCAGAAAAGCAAGCAAACCTACCAAGGATTATTATAGAGAAAAGTGGCTCTTTCCTAGAAAAGCCTGATTCTTTATTGGAGAAAAGCGATTATATATTAGAGAAAAGAAGCTCTTTCCGTGATAATATCGAGAATTCCTCTGAATCCATGACTATTCTTAATCTCCTGATCTCTTATTTAACCTTATATGAAGGCAATGGCTTTTTATCATATTTAAATGGCGATATTCTATTGACTTTAATAAAGAATTTCCTGAAGCTTTCAGTGATAAACGATGGTTTTCTTTCACAAAAGATCGTGAAATATCCTAAATATAAGATCGAAGCTCCTTTATATGATTCTCAGGATATTATCAGCCTGTGTCAGATCTTTTATCAGAAAAGAATAAGACTCAAATATTTCGATTCCAGCTATTATGAACTTTTCGTGGAATATTCGAAATCTCCATTGAATTTCGAACGCTTTTTCCTAGCTTTGATGAATAATTATACCTCGAAATTCAATGAGGAAATGGAGCTTATCAAGACCAAAGCTATAGAATTCGCTGCTGAGAAACATGAAATCAAAAATGATATCAAATTGAAGGCCTTTTGGGAAACTGTGCTTTTAACTAATAGTCATAATAACTCTTTATCAGAGGATTTCCATATTTTTAGACATATAGTGAAAGATCTCGTGGTTTTATTCGAAACTCCTTTAAAGATCTTCTATGAAGAAACCGTTTATAAGGAATTCCATAAGACATTCGGGATTTCAGTCAAGGATCTAGAAAAAGAAGATGCGGAAACATGGAAGAATCAAGAAAATTCAGAGAAAAGCTATTTGAAAGAATGGCTTTCAAAACAGAAAACCAAGAAAAAAGATGCTTTTCTGGGACATTTGAGGGAGAAAATCATGAGAAATACAGCGATTATCCGTTTTTACGAATTAACAGTTGAAATCTTGAAACTAATGGTTGGGATCTTTGGAGTGGAATTCCAGGATTTCGGGACTTTCGAAAATGAAAGACTCGAGGATTGTTATTATTTCTTCATTTATCCGATAAAAAGCTTATTGATCCTTTATAATTTCCTGAATTTTTCGCAGGAAGAGAGTTTTTGTAACGATTTGATTGGGATTTCTGGTATAAAGACCAGAGAAATCTTGAAATCTGAGAAGGAATTCAGCGAAAAAGAATGTCATTCTGATCAATATTCGAATAATAATTCAGGGTATCTTTCACAGAAACCTTCTCAAGGATCAGATATTTATTCTTTAAAAGCTATGAATTTGAATAATAAGTTAGAAAGGATTTTCAATATTCTCTTGACTCCGAATTTCTTGAAATTAATAACCTTTTTCATGCAATCGAAGGCTGAACCTGATAAACTTGGGAATTATCTTGATTATATTAGAAGAGCAAAGAAAAAGGCTTCGCTTTCGTTAGAAATAAAGCTTGGATATTTGAGATCTTTCAGTAAAATCAAGGCTATTACCAACAAGTCTCATAATTCGAGGTTCTTGGATGAGCCTTTGACCTTATATATCAATAGACAGACGATATGGAATTCGACATTAGAGACTTTATTGATGATTTCATCAGAAGAATTGGCTTTAAGACCTTTGAAGATAGTGTTTGAAGGGGAAGAAGGGATTGATTATGGGGGGATTACTAGAGAATGGTTGAGTTTATTGAATAAGGAATTATTTGATCCTAACTTCGGGTTATTTAAATTATCTGCTAATAGAGTGTCTTATCAACCGAATCCGCTTTCTTATGTGATTCCTGATCATTTGACACATTTCAGAGAAGTAGGAAGACTGATAGGGAAGGTTATTCTTGATAATTTGAATATAGAAGTGAATTTCGTTCAATCTTTCTTGAAACATATCATTGGACAAACGTTATATATCAAGGATTTGAGTTCGATAGATCCGGATTTATGCAAGAATTTGGAATGGATTTTGGAAAATGATGTCAAGGATTTGGATTTGACTTTCGCTTATGATTTGGATTATTTCGATGTGCCGAAAACTATCGAATTGATTGAAAATGGTCAGAATCTTAGGGTAAATGAATTTAATAAGAAGGAATATGTGAAACAAATGTGCTATGCGAAAATGGCCTCAGAAATCAAGGCTCAAACCGAAGCTTTTCTCACAGGCTTTTTATCATTGATTCCCAGAGAAGCTTTAAGTCTAATTGATGATAAGGAATTGGGGATGAAATTATGCGGGACTTCTGAAATAGATCGTAAAATTAATTAAATTTATTAATATAAAATGTTTTCTTTAGTGGAAGATATGAAGCTTAATACAGAATTCTTAGCTTATTCTAAAGAAAGCCAGGTTATTCTATGGTTATGGGAGATTTTGCAGGAATTTGATCAGGAAACATTAGCCAAATTCCTGTTTTTCGTGACTGGATCGTTTAAAGTGCCTTATGGAGGGTTCAAGAACTTCAAATTGAAAATAGAAAGACTTTATGATGGAAATGCATTGCCTACTGCTCATACTTGCTTTAATCAATTGGATTTGCCAGAATATGAATCAAAGGAAAAAATGAGAGAAAAACTGTTGGTGGCTATTCTGGAAGGGAATAAAGGGTTCTATATTTGTTAATTAAGCGAAGGATGTTATATCATTTGATTTGGCAAAGGTTTTTTTAATAAGCTTTGTTAAAGAATTTTAACTATAATTCAAATAAATATAAGAGGAAATTTGATTAGAAAACTTGTAAAAATTAAGCATTTTGATGATTTTTTCATTTTAATTAAAAAAATATTATATATATTTGAAAAATTGTTTGGTTTTTTAACAAATTCAGTTGAACCAATGAATTTTTTATAATCAAAATAAATTTAATTCAAGAAAGTCATGATATAACAGAAATTATTAGGAAATTCCTACTAAATAATATTTAAGCAAAAAAATCAAGTGCAAATAATAATATTTTCAAAAAAAAAACATAAAAAAAAACGCTTCCCAAAAAAATGACCTCCTTTTTCAAAAGCATCGTTCGAGGCTTCAGACAAACCAGCAATTCTGTTCATCCTCCCAAGAGTTTCCTTGGCAATTTCATGCAAAACATGGCTGAAACTGAAGAAAAGGAAGAAGTCCTCAAACCCCAACCCTATTCCTATTTCACTGAGCCTCTCGCAGGCGATTTATCATGTTTTTATTCTACCAAGAAAGAAGACATAGAGAATTCAGAGCCAAAAACCTCTGATATTCTCGAGAAAACAGAGCTACAAAGTCAGAAATGCTCAGTGCCATTTATGGTAAATTTTCCAATTAATTTATCAGATAAATAATATTATATGTTATTTAGATCACGAGGAATATGAAGCTCGATCTCTTGGATAAGGGTTATAAGATGGAAGATATCAAGAAGATGACGCCAGCTGAGGCTCATGAGATTTTAAAAATGAAATGAAACCAGATTTTGAGTTTTCATCAGCTTCTCTGTTAAAAATAATTAAAGTCTGTTTTCTTTGTTTGTTTTCTAATATTTCTCTACAACTATATTCTTTCCACTTTGGAGCCTTTTAAATTCTTTATATATTTTGTTATTTAATGTAAATATCCCTCATGTCCTATTATCAATCCTGAGGCCAAACCCACCACGAAAATCAAGGCGAAAAGCACTGATCCTATATGACTTCCTGGTAAAAACGCCGCTGTGTTTATATATCCAAAAAACATCCCCATTATCATTGGAATGGTTAAAAAGCCCCATACTGGCCAAACCGCGATAACCAGCCTTATTTAAATAATAAATCGTTATTTATGATAATAATATGCTTTTTTTTACGATATAAAACAGACTAAACCTGAAAAGGCACCCACATAAACGATTTTTGGGTTATATTTGTCAATTTCTTCCTCTATATGATAAATGATCGGTAATATAAAACCAGCATATAGATTCATCACAACATGGACTCCTAAGGACATCACCGCGATGTTGAGAAAAAACCTATGAATAAGCCAAAATTTGAATTTTTTTTAACGAAAATGCAAAAGACTGGTTAACGTGTTCATTTGTTAAAATGACTTTGAAGAAATTCGAATAATATATGATAAATATACTCAATGATATCCATGCCAAACTTTCTAGCTTATGGATTTTATTGTTTTGAACTTTTTAGAACAAAATTTGTTTACTTTTCCCCCAATCGTTTTTAAAACATCTAAGACTCTTTTGCGGTTTCTATCGAAAAGTTGTTGAGATGTGAACCTTTTTCAATGTAGGATAAGGAAAAAATGAATGGGAGTTTAATACTTGGGTCTATTATTCAAAAATCCACTGCCTTCATCATCCTTTTTTTCAACTTCGAGAGTTCGCTTTGATAAGGATTCTTCCATAATTTTATATTTTTTTTTTGCGGAACTAATTTAAGAAATTTGAAAAAGTTTAAACAATAATTAAGCAAAATTACTTGGTTTTTCTTGGTTTTTTAAAAAAAAAATAGAAAATGAATATTGTTTTTTTTCGTTTTTTTCTTAAAAAAGACAAAAATATATTAAGAGTTTTATGAAAAATTATATAGCTTAGCTTTATTTTCCTTAATTTATTTCTTGTTTTTCCTCTGAAAATTTGGCTACAAGCTTCTGGAAATAGTCTCTCAATTGTGGTATAGATCCCATTTCATCAAAGTTGAAAATATCCACGAATAGTTTTTTCATTTCTTCTACCACTTTATAGAAATCCATGAAGATTATGTCCTTTCTGATTATTCTTAAATGTAGCCATTTTTTATAGCAGAAAATTAACAAAATCTCATGTATTTCATATATCACATTTTTGGCAACATCAAAAGCAGTGGCTTCTTTTTTCAGGTTTAATTTTAGGCTGTTTTCCAAAACCAGTCCGAAATTTTTCAAAGCGTCTCTTGAACAAATGATTTTTTTGTCTCTTTCATAAGTCAAATAATCAGCCAAATGGAAAAAGCCTTTCAAATAAAATGAGATGTTCAATGAGGTCATTGCGAATAAGAACTCATGGGTTTTCACAGCCATTTCCTCAACTAAAGGCTTTTGATTTATTATAAAAAGCTTGATATTTTCAAGGCCTAAAAGGCCTGCTCCTCTGAAGTCAGTTTGAGCGTTTTTGCTTTGAAATCCAAGAGTCATCCAATCTTCAGAGTTTAAATCTTGCGATTCTAAGGGATTTCCAAAATAGAGAAAATATAGATCAAGCAATTTGGATTGATGAATTGGATTAGCTTCATCATATAATTCGTTGCAAAAAGGTTTCAGGGTATAATAAAGGTATAATTCCTTTTGGGAAAGGTCAGTTTCAGAAGTTTGACAACAAACGAGACATTCTAGACATGATTTATTACGTTTATGTGTCTTTGGTTGTTCGTAGACTTGATTTGCTGGGTTGACTTGATTTGCTGGGTTATCACTTAAAACCTGAAGGTCATCAAAAGAATCCATCTTTTTAATAAAAAAAAAATTTGACTTAGGGGATTGGAGTTAAGAAGAAATTTAATATTGAATTTTTGTATAAATTAATTAAAAAAATGATTAATTTTTCTTTGTATTTTCGTAAATTTAGATAAAATTTATTATTTTTAAGAAATGGAAGAATTATTTTTAAAAAATAAAAAAAAATTACAAATTTCAGAAATTAAATAAATTTCAAAATTAATTAATTTCAGATTTTTTTTTTCGTGTTCTATTTTATCTTCATAAGAAAAAAACCCCGGGAATTTTATAATCTCAAATCAAAATTTGTATTTCATTTCATTAAATCGACTCCAATGAACAAATCCGGCAAAGGAACCGCCAGCAAAGATAACAACATCCCTCCCAACTCTCCTCATTATTCCGATCCCAACTCTCTCAACAGTTCAGGGTATTATCATTATTTCCTCTTTTAAAAAAAAAACCATTACTATTAAAAGCCGATATACTCCTACTTCTAGAAGGTTCATAAGTTCACAAAGTAAAAAAGAAACCCTCTTGTAAATAATTATAATACTTTTTATAGCCAGAAACAATCGATTCTTCACTCAAAGCCATAACACAGGTCAACCCAGCAACATCAATTCTCCCCAAAGACTCAATATGGTCATGGAGGAATCATTCGCCAGTGATCGTCAACAAGTGATTATGTGGGGAACCAACATCAATATTGATGACATTGAGAAAAAGTTCGAGGACTTCCTATGCAATTTTAGAGTAATATTAATTTTTTTCCCGCGTTATTTGAATCTAACCATTCATTTTCAAAGTTCAATAGAGACAAAGAAGGAATGCAAATCGAACAAGATTCATCATCACAAATTCTCGAAATGCCATCAAACCTCAATGTTGCCACCTATTTAGATAAACTCAATCAATGCTTGGAAACAGATAGCAATAGTCTACTTATTGATGGAGATCACATCTTTCAATTCGAGAAACTCCTCTATTATCAATTGATCAACTTCCCTGGTGAGATCATTCCTTTGTTCGACAAAGTCGCAAATCAGATCGTTGAGGAGAAATTCAACAAAACCCTCTCCAATTTAATACAAGTGGGGATCACCAACCTCAAAACCACCAACCGATTGAGAGACCTCAATCCCAAAGATGTCAACCATCTAGTCCAAATCAAAGGTATTGTCATCAGATGTAGTGATGTCTATCCGGAAATGAAAGATGGTGTTTTCATCTGCACGAATTGCGGACGTCAAGAAAGAGTTGCTGTGGAAAGGGGAAGAATCAATGAACCTCGAGATTGCCAATCATGCAAAGTCAAGGAGGCCTTTGAATTAGTCCATAATCTTTGTTTGTTCAGTGATAAACAATACATTCGTTTGCAAGAGACTCCAGAAACAGTGCCTGATGGAGAAACTCCTCAAACTTTGAATTTGATTGTTTATGATGATAATGTGGATTCAGTGAAGCCTGGAGATAAACTTGATTGCATTGGTATTTATAGAGCTCTGGGAATGCGAATGTTCGCGAGGAAAAGAGTGATCAAGGCAGTTTTCAGAACTCATATGGATGTGATTAGTTTTGACAAAACCAGCAAAGATCATATGAGCATGGAGAAAAATCCTGAAGAAGACTTCAATCAAGAAACAAAGGCAAAACTCATAAATCTTTCCACTGATCCTCAAATTTATGAGAAATTGGTCAAGGCCTTGGCGCCAAGCATATGGGAAAATGATGATGTTAAAAAAGGAATTTTATGTCAATTGTTCGGTGGAACACCAAAGGACTTTTCAGAAGCAGGGAAAGGTCGTTTTAGGTAAAATAAGAAAAAAGATTATTAGTTTTAATTAAATAATTTCCATAAAAGAGCTGAAATAAACTGCTTGCTTGTGGGAGATCCATCAACGGCTAAATCTCAACTTTTACAATATGTTCATAAAATAGCACCAAGAGGCATTTATACTTCTGGAAAAGTAATATATATATATTTTAATTAAAGTTCATCAAAATATTATAGGGAAGTTCAGCTGTTGGGTTAACTGCTTATATTTCTAGAGACCCTGAGACGAGGGAGTTGGTTTTAGAGTCAGGAGCCATTGTCTTGAGCGATAAGGGAATCTGTTGTATCGATGAATTCGATAAAATGGATGAAAATACCAGAACAATTCTTCATGAAGCTATGGAACAACAAACAATTTCCATTGCAAAGACTGGTATCGTTTGCCAATTAAACGCAAGAACTGCAATTTTGGCCTCAGCAAATCCAGTAGATTCCAGATATAATCCTCGTAGATCTGTGATTGACAACATCAAATTGCCACCTTCTTTACTTTCTCGTTTCGATTTGATCTATTTGATGTTGGACAAAAACAATGAAGCTCATGACAGGAAATTAGCTAGTCACATTTTGTCTTTATATTCTTTGGATTATCAAATGAATGGTTTGAACATCGAAGTAGAAATTGACAAGAAGCTTCTGAACAAATACATCAGTTTCGCGAGACAAAACATCACCCCTCAGATTTCAGAAGATGTGGTCAATGATCTCATTGATGGATATTGCGAAATGAGGAAAATCGGAACCAGCAGAAACATTATCACAGCCACTCCAAGACAATTGGAATCCTTAATCAGATTATCTGAAGCTTTGGCTAAGATGAGATATTCATCCATAGTTGAAAAACGTGATGTACAGGAAGCCATGAGATTGATTCGAGTGGCAACTCAACAAGCAGCAACAGATCCCACAACTGGATTGATTGATATGGATATGATTAGCACTGGTATGACCACCATGTCAAGATCAAAAATACATCAAATTTGTGATTATATCAAGGATTTAATTGTAAAAATTTAGTTTTTATCATAAAAAATATAAATTGAAAATTATTAGAAAGCGAATGAAGAAACAGTGAGAAAAACGGGATTTCTCTTTGCTGCGTTGTTGGAGGATATCAAGAAAAAGCTGAGCACTAGTGAAGAAAATGTACAGGATAGCTTTAGCGAAAAAGAATTGTTGGAAGCTTTGAGATTATTGGAAGAAGAAGATTATGTGGTTTTAAATGGTAATAGGAAAAGACCTATTGTAAAACTTGGAGGGGCTTTAAGATAATAAACATGTTATTAATAAAAATAAATTCAACTTTAAAAGCTATATTTTTAAATAATTTTTGAATTATGTTTTTTTTAAAACATTTATATGTTTGAAAAAATTTACAAAAT
>Ga0302186_10001223_pt1 | contig 21824 bp, 25 predicted proteins | sample II_Bog_E1_2_FD_198782 | JGI IMG/M metagenome (GOLD analysis project Ga0302186, IMG submission 198782) | Peat permafrost microbial communities from Stordalen Mire near Abisko, Sweden - II_Bog_E1_1 | ecosystem: Environmental > Terrestrial > Soil > Wetlands > Peat | place: Sweden: Abisko...
TTTTTATTAAATTTATAAAAAAAATTAAAAATTTATAGGTTCCATTTTTATGTATCTGGAATTTTTTTCTTTTTTTCTTTTTTTTCCAAAACTTTTATTGTTTTTGAAAAAAGATAATTTTTTCCTAAAAAAAAATTAATAAAACCCTCATTATTTTTCTTATTTTTCAACCTACTCTTTTTCCTTCGTTTCTTCATAGATCTTATGCAAATCTCCAGCAACCTCCTTAAAGCTAGGTCTTTTCTTAAAATCATGTAACCAACATCTTTCAATTACTTCCTTTAATCTCTGATCGCTTCCCTTAATGAAATTTGGTCTTTCTCCCATCATCACTTTCTTTTGCATTTCTACCACCATATATTCTGTGAACGTTTTTCTGGCATTCACAATTTCATAAAGCATATTTCCAAATGAATACACATCACTCGCACTAACATAATTTATCTTATCTTCCAAAGCTTCAGGAGCATAATGCCTGGTGCTCCCCCTCACGATCAAATGTTTATCACTTTCCAATGCGCTGACACCAAAATCACAAACTTTTAATTGAAACTCATCAATTTTATAATTAAGAACATTCTCATCGCCTTTGCTTTCTTCGATCTTATCTTTATTCTTTAAATTTTCTATATTTTCCCTTTCGAAAACCACAATGTTGTTTAATTGTAGATCTCGATGCAACACCCCCCTTTCGCTCATATGATGTAAGCCTTCTGCTAGTTCTGCTAAATATTTAAACCATTTCCTAGGCATTTTTGATTTGTTTTCCCACATCTTCCGTTGTTCTTGGATGAAATTCCATGTGTTCAGACCCAGTCCTCGTTCCATCACTGTGAACAGCTTATTTTCATGCATACCAGCACCATAACATTTCACCACATTTCTATGATCACATAGCAATAGTGCCCTCAGATCTCGAGTGAAAGATTTCAATTTCCTGCCTTTATCTATCATCAAGTCTGTGATTTTAACAGCTACTGGTATTGTTTCATTCTGGTTTTTATTCCAAAACATACTAAGAACAGCAGCCTGAACACCTTCACCTAGTTTCTGTGGATTTGGCTTGGAATTCAATGATTCAAATGGGATTTCCAAAGGGATTTTAAGACCTGTCAATTGTTCTAAAGTAAATTTTTGGACTATTAATTCATTTTTGGGGGGTTCAAGCTTTTGCATGAAAGATGGTATGGGAAAAACAATGTTTTTATCTAAAAATAACTGATACGCCTTGGGAGGCAGGTAATTCTGTAATTTAGCTTTATCACCGGGTGTATTTGAGTTTAATAAGGCTCGGATCTCAGTACTACTAATTTCAAAGGGAACCTTATCATCTACTATGATAATGATATTTTCTTTATAAGGGGAGATCTTTTTCGAATTGACCCATAGTGTCAGATCTTTCTGAGTCTGATTAGGACGATTCTGGACTATTATGAAGAGTTCTCTTTTTTGGAGATTTTTCTCAATTATATCCAGATTATCATCACCTAGAACTGAAACCACATTGATTTTTTGGTTTCTTTTCTTGCCTTTCATTAAGGAGGCATTCAAGTAATCCACGAAAAATTTCTTGGCTTTATGAATACCAATGTTGGTTTTTTGATGGCTGAGAAAAGGAAGGACGGAGATCCATTCTGAATCTTCAATGGCTTTCTCACAAAATTCCAATCGTATTTGATTATCCAATAAAGGTTTCCCCAATTTTTTCTTCAAGGAGTTTAAATGAGTCGGCATGATAAAAGATCCCATAATATGATATGTTTTGCTCAAATCAGGGGAGGACTCTATAAAATCTTTTGCGATTTTTAATGTGCCGAGATGGTTATTATGAATAGGGTAGAATGAGCCATATAGAAGAAGAACCAGGTTTTTCTTATAAGAGGAAATTTGTTTTAGCTTGGACAGATCGGGTAGAGGCTTATAATAGGAGCTATTTTCTGAGAGATCCTTAATATATTGGGGCTGGTTGTCTATGTTTGGAATAGGTGGAGGGGTGTTATCTTGGGGTTTATCGAATAAAGAGTCAAATGACTCGAAAAAAGGTTCCATTTGAAGTATTTTTTATATATAATGTCTGACATTTGGAGGTATATATTTGCATGGGATTTTATAAAAGATTATTTTTTCAAATAAATGCGGAGAAAATATGATGAGAGGGAATTTGAAAAATTAAATTCACAGGTATTTTGTTGATCAAATAAAATTTTTTATGTCAGAAAACGTTTTATTTAAAGTGGTTGGAAAAAAAAAAAAAAAAATTTTAATTTTCGGGAGCGTCCTGAAAAAAAAAATTTAAGAAAAAATTTTAAAATTTTTTTTCGATTTTTTTTTTTTAATATAAAAAATTTCATTTTTATAGGTGTTTTAGTGATATTTAAACGAAAATTTAATTTTTACATAAAAAACATTTTTATTTAAAAAAAAAAATTTTACTCCCAACTGCAAAATTATCTCTTTTGAAATTTCTTTTGCATTTTCTTTCTTTCCATTATGAGTTCTTCAATGAATTCATCTTCTTTCTGTTTTTTCTTTTGCTTTCTTTTGACAAACAAACTTTTGAATTCCTTTTTATAGTTGTTGATTTCCCTATCCATGTAAAACCCATTTAAAAAAAAGAAACGTTTACTAATTAAAATCAACTTTTTAATCTCGCAATCTTCTTTTAATGTCTTTTCACAATTTCTCATGATTTTTTTATATAGATTGTGAATACTAGATTCTCCTTGATGCTTAATATTCTTATCATTTGATTCTTTCTACATTATAAAAAAAAATAAAATATTTCTTGTAAAAATATTATACAGTTAAATCAGACTCCAAAAGTGGAGATTTTTCTTGATCTTTATTATACTCACTTCCTAAAAAACCAATCGAACAAAATTAGACTGTTTTTTTTACTTGAAGAAATTTTTTTCCAAGAAGGACCTGACCCCCAAAAATTGATTTCCTTTTTAATTGGAGAGCTGAGCTTTTTATCTCTTTCTTCTATCCTTTGACGTTTGTCTAAAATCTCTTGAAAATTCACGTAAGAATTCCTGACTTCATATTTTCCGAGATTTCGAGCTTTATCCATTAATTTCGCATTTGTGACGATGTTTTGATGGTGATTTTTGTCCCAAAATTCAGTTACGTAAATTTTGCCCAAATTGCTATTTTGTAATTTGTTTTCGTAATAGGTTTTTCTCAGACTCATTAGATTGACAACATATTTGGCGTCATCTGTCCGATAAATCATTTGATTTTTCATAGCAACTGTTTTTTCTTTCTCGTTCAAATTCTTTGAGGCATTGAAAATGTTCTTTTTACTTTGAATTTCCTTATTTTCAGCTTTCACGAAACGAGGTAATATGGCTAAAGTTTTGAAATAATCCATGGTTTGTCTTCTCATCGATAATTCAGATTTCTTTATTTCCTCATCATATTCTTTGTAAAATTTACGCAATGTTGAACTAAATGGTTCTACGTCTCCATGATTGATGTGGTTAGGAGCACGAGGGGATAGCTCTGGAGATAGTAGAGTTTTAGGAATATCAAGCTTTAGAGATAGGACTGGAAAATGATCGGAATTGATAGATTGCATTTTTGATTGTTTTATTTTTGTTAATTTTTTAAAAATAATATTGTTTTTTTTAACACTATTTGCAAATTCTTTGATTTAAAAAAAAAATAAATCAAAAAAGCTTAAATTTTTTTTAAAATCCACAAAAATCATTCACAAATTTCAGAAATAAAACACATCAAGACAATCAAATATAAAAGAAAAAGTTTCAAATAAACACTTTAATTCCAGTCAACCAATAAAAAAGATCATTAATAACGAAAGTGCTCAAAAAAATCATAGCGAAGTTTATTAAGAAATTGGTATTTTTGCTTAATCGGTTTGATTTTTCATTAGCATTTATTTCTAGCAGTGTTGTCATAATAAGAGCAATATTAAAGAACAAAATATTTTCCATCAAAAGACTTTCAGAAAAAAGATAAAAGCTTATAACTCCGAAAATAAACAAAAAATTAATTATCATCAAAAGAGTCGTTTTCATAATTGACATTTTGGTTCGATAAAAATCCAAATTTGCGTTTTTTGCTTGTTTCGACATCTGTGATTTTATTTCTTTCAGCTGAACTATTTTTTTCCTTATAAAAAGGAAAAAATTATATGAAATTATTAGGACGAATATATTTGGCAAACCATATCGAAAAAATTGGAAGCAGAGATTCTTTGATATTTCCCAATATTTCAAGATTTTGTTCAATAGGAAGAATGAAGTTAAGGATTGAGGGTCCAATTCCATGAACCAAGAGCCAAATTCAAAGAACACGAAAATTAACATAAAATTCAATAGATTTTTCCATAAGCTCATGATAGTGAATTATATATTTTTTTTTGATTTGGGTTATACATTTGAATAATTAGAGTTTTAATTAAATATTCAACGTTTTTTGGTGCTTTTTTATTAGTTTTGATTTTTTTTGGGCACTAAAATTAAAGCCTGAGCATTTATAGTTTTTCTCAAAAGAAACATGCCCAAAAAAAAAAGAAAGTTTTTTAAACGATATTCATTAATTTTATTTTTTGATGATTCATGTCTACCTTTTTAAGATGAGATTAACTTTAAAAAAACGTATATTTTTTTTTTGATGGCTAAAAATAGTTTTTTTGGAATATGAGATGAACTTTAAAAAAATGTATGCCCAATATCTAATTGTAATTATTAGAAAAATTCAACTTTGTTTAAAGAATTTATTAATCCATTTAATATTACCTTTGAGTTTGTTAAAAATCTCACCACTTTCTGGGCATAATAAAATAAAAACCTATCTAAAATGACAGAGGAAATAAAATCAAAAAAACTTCGTTGTCGTAGTCTTTCAAGTCAAGAGTATCTAGAAATAGACGAAATGGCTAAAAATACTTGTTCTTTTCCATTAATTCTCGGCGTTTGCGCGATGAAAAAAAAAGTTTCTTCAACCCCTATGAAAGAAATTCTCAAACATTTTTCTTCCGACGAAATCCAAATAAAACTCTTCGATGAGGAAATGATTCTCAACCATAAGCCTTCCGAATGGCCAGTGGTTGACGCTCTCATAAGTTTCTATTCTTCTGGGTTTCCCTTAGCTAAGGCTCAGGAATATTGTGAAATGCGTAAACCTATGATAATAAATGATTTGAAAAAACAAGAGCTGTTATGGGATAGAAGTAGAATATACAAAGAGCTAAAAAATGCAGGTATACCCACACCAAACCATTATTTCGTGCATAGAGATAAAAACGAGGATTTAGTTTCCAAATATAAATTTAACCTTAAAAGGAAAAAAATCGAAGATCATCAAGGGGATGATTGTGAAGATGGAGGCGAAGAAAACCCAAAAGATGTACTCTTGAGGACATTTCTTAATAAAGCGACTGAAGAATTCAAGCAAAATGGAGGAAGTCTGATAGAAAAATCCAATTTTCTGCCTTCAATGACGAAAGGAACAAAAGAACTGGAATTGGACCAATTTAAGAAGAAGACTAGTTTCTCGAATTTAAGTCCAATTGATATGCATAATAATTCAAAGAAACTCAAAATCAACAAATTGCTTGAAATGCCAGAAGAGGAAAAAAATCTTTTTATCAAGAACATGTTAGAAACAACACAAAAAAATCGGACACTTTCATTTAGTCTCAACCAAGAAGAGATAGTTTTTTCACCAATTTTGAGCCAATCACGTCGCAAATTTTCAGAAGAATTTCTCATTGAAGAATGTGATGACCATATCTTCATAAACGACATCAAGATCAACAAGCCATTCGTGGAAAAACCCTTTGATGCTGAAAACCATGACATCAATATCTATTATCCTCTGAATGATGGTGGGGGTTGCAAGCACCTTTTCCGTAAGGTTGGAAATGTCTCTTCGAAGTTCGATCCAATTTGCAACGAGATCCGTAGGAATGGCAATTATATCTATGAGGAATTTTTACCAACTGATGGATTTGATATCAAAGTTTATACTGTAGGTCCAGATTACGCACATGCAGAGGCAAGAAAATCTCCTGTATTGGATGGAAAAGTCCAAAGGACAGTAACTGGGAAAGAAGTAAGATATCCAGTGACTTTGACACCAGAAGAAAAGATCATTTCCCGGAAAATTAGCTTGTGGTTCGGACAAAATGTATGTGGGTTTGATCTATTACGTTCAAATGGAAATTCTTATGTCTGTGATGTAAATGGATGGTCTTTTGTCAAAGGCAATAACAATTATTATAGAGATTGCGCGTTGATGTTGAGACATATGATTTTATTACGTTTTGCACCCAATAAGTTAGAATCTTTAAATATAAGAACTCTTAAATTGAGGACGACAGATAAAAGCAGTGATAGTGGACAGGAGGAAGATAATATGATCTCTAGTATATTTAGACCAGAAATCAATGAAAAAATCATTCCAAGCAAGGAAGAATTAAGGTCTATTGTGGCTGTTTTTAGACATGGAGATCGGACTCCGAAACAAAAAATGAAGATGAAGGTGAAGGATCCTAGATTTCTGGAAATTTTCGATAAAGAATCGGATAAAAGCAAAGAAATTGTCATAAAAAAAGCAATCTTATTACAGAAAATCCTTGATGTTGCAAGGTTAGTGCTTTCAGAACTTAATAGAGACTTGTCGTTTGATTCGGATGAGGATCATGATAATAATATATCGAAATTGCTTCAATTGGTGAGTGTTTTGGAGAAAAATGGACATTTTGAGGAAATAAATAGAAAAATTCAGATCAAACCTTTAAAGAATATTCTTGTTATAGATGAAACAGGTGTTTGCACTGAAAAGGTCATTGAAGCATTGTTTATTGTCAAATGGGGTGGAGAATTAACTCATTCAGGAGAGTCTCAATCTGAACATATAGGGCAAATGTTTAGGTAATTATTTAGTTCTTTTAATTTTTTATAATTGTGTATATTTCTTGTAAAATTAAATATTTCTTGTAAAATTAAATATTTCTTATGTTTTAATTTAGGACGTATCTATATCCGAATGAAAATGAGGGTATCCTTCGTTTGCATAGCACATATCGTCATGATTTGAAGATCTATTCTTCTGATGAAGGTCGTTGTCTTAAAACAGCAGGAGCTTTCACCAAAGGTTTTCTAAACCTCGATGGAGAGTTGACTCCAATTATAGTTTCCATGGTTCGAAAAGACGATGTAGCTCAAGAACTGTTAGATTTAAGGAATCATAAACTGGATTTGGGGGATGTAATGAAGATCTTATCAAATTCATTGAATCATTCTGGGAAATTAGAAGAATCTTTAAGCAGTTATGTGGATTTTGATCATCTGAATTCAAATGAATTGGAAATAATAAGAAGCGTTGGAGAGCCTTTGGAATTGATGAAGAAGCTCTATAAAAATATAAAAGAATTGACTAAAATCATTCGCTCTCATCTGAATTTGAAAAATAAGAATTATTATATCCATCCTCTGGATATGAAGCCAAATAACGAAGTGCTTACCAGCGAAGATGAGAACCAAAAGAGTAGCATGGATCGGAATAAAGGATCTTTCCTAGCTTGTGGACAAGAGAATCTGATCCTTGTTTTTAAGAGATGGCGAAAACTTGAAATAGATTTCTTTGACCGTAAAAATGAAATTTTCAACATAAGCAAAATCCCCGACATTCATGATTCGATCCGTTATGATATGATTCATAATTATCAATATTTTGGCACGATGGCTGATAATATCGGTTTTAAAATATATGAGTCTGCGGAAATTTTGGCGAGATTTCTGACTCCTTATGAATATGGTATTATTAAGAAAAGGAAATTTGATATAGGAATGACTATAATTGAACCGTTGTTTACTAAGATCAAATCAGATCTCCTATGGTGGAACACTCCTGTTACCCAAAGCAAAGAGAATTATAGAGAAGAAAGCGATTATTGGATGATCAGAAACAATGGAAAAAGAGAGAATATAGATGACTTAAAAGATCATAGCCAGAAAATCAAAAGCAAATGGAGACATGTTAGGACCAGATTGTATTTTACTAGCGCCTCGCATCTATATTCTATGTTTAATGTTATTAAATATGGTGCGGATTCACTCTTTATTCATAATAAGGAAGAAATCAATAAGATTGATTTCCTCAATTATTTAAGCCATATTGTCTTTCGGTTGTTTGAAAATCTGACTATTGATTCTAAGGATCCGAAAAGATTCAGGCTGGAATTGCATGTTTCTTCTGGAAATGCAGCCAAGATCCATGAACAATACAAAAGACATAATGCTCCTATTTCACCGCTGATTTTGGTGAATAAAAACTTAAGCTTGAGTCAATTGGAGGAATTTTTTAAAATGGTTAAAAAATAATTATGAATCTTTCTAAGCAAATTTACAGGAATTTTGAGCCTCTTGTGTGAAAAATTGTTTTTTAATTATAATTTTTTTAATGTTTTCACTTATTTTCTTTATTTTTTTTTTCTTTATTTTCAATTTTGTTTTCAATCATATTTTATTAATTATAATAATTCCATAAAATTATGTTAATTTATGTATGACTCTATAAATTCAAAATAAAATAAAAAATTATTATTTAAATAAAAAATAAAAATATTTTTTTTTTCTTTCCGTTTTGCTTCACGGACAAAAGAATCTGTTTCTTCAGTTGGGATGTAACTTTCTTTTTGCTTTTGAGGTTTTTAAGAGAAAGAAAAGCTGATTGTATTCAAAAACTGAAACAAACAAGGATGATTTTATTATGCCTGTAATTTTTTATTTTTTTTTAAATTCTCCTTTGTATTTTTGTATTTTGTATTTTATTTTTGTGGTGTTTTTATAAACTATTAAGTCAAATTAGTATTTCTCACGATTTTTTCCTGAAAAAAAGGATGGTTTGCCAAGATTTCAAGTAATAAATCAAAAATTTTTATTTTATTACGAATCATGATTTTCTTTAAATCGCTTCAAAAAAATTTCACTTGTTAAAAATTTATGATTTATTGTGGAAATTGAGTTTAAACATCTTTTATATTTCAAGGAAAAAAATATTTTATTATAAATCAAATTTGTTTCTTTGAATTAAACAACGAAAATTAAAAAAAAATATATGTGTAACCACGAAAGTTTTTATGAAAGATTTATATAAGCATCCAGCATATTCCATCATCTTCATATTTTCCGATTTTTCCTTCCTTTTTTCTCCAATTTTCAATCTTTGTTCAAAATGATTTAAATTTTTTTTTTTTTTTTCAATACTTTCAAAATAAAGTCTGAGGGAAAATTTAGATTATGAGTCTCTTCATGATTTTTTAAAAATTTCTCAATGTTCAAGAATTTTCTCTCCTATTATTTTATTTAGTCCATTTATAAATAAAAATTACCATTAATTCTCTTTTCATCATTGAATAAATTTCGCAACTGAAGCCTCGTAAAAGCAAATACTTTTGAATTTTTGAATTCTTATTTTTATAATTAATTTGAAAAATCATAAAACTTTTTTCATACAATTGCCAAAGCTATCAAAATTATTAAAATGCTCACAATTATCGGTATAGTATATTGATTAGCTCTTAATTGTATCGTGCATTGCAAAGAATATTTGGCTTCTCCCAAATATTCGACAATATCTCCTTTTATTAGATATTGATTGTCTGTCTTCAGTTTTTTCATGATTTTATTAATAACCAACTCACTGATAGCACTGCTTGCAATTTCTCTTTTTACTTCGTCCTTGAAAAAATATACATTTATCATTAATAAAATTAGATTGCCTTTATTTGCTTTGTATCTTTTTGTGAAGTTTTCTCATTTTCTAGATCACAATTCTCACCTTTTCTCAAGGCAAGCTCCATTCTCAAATTCTTAATAATATAGTTTAAGTTTTAAAAAACTAAAAAAAATTGAAAGAATTACGTTCAAATATGTTTGGCTGAAATTCTCTAAATATTCCTCTTCTTTGCATTCAGCTCCTGATCTTTTGAATCCTACATTGCATATCTATTCGAAAAGACATGTATTTATTTATTCCAAAATGAAATAAACTAACTAGCAATCCATTTTGACATTTACCATCTTCTGGACAGGGGGAACAGTCCTTTTCTCCAAAAGATTTACAAAATATCTTAGTTTCTGCTTTGAAGAAATGATAACCAAAAAGTCCAGAGTAAATAACAACACAAAAAACAAGGCCTAACAATAGAATTTTTGAATATTTTAACCCGCTAAAGTCAGCATTTATCCTCTCAACTCCATTTTTAAAAAAGACGTTCTCATCATTACTCCGAACCATAGCCCCAGGAATTTTCAAATAACCCCAATCTTTTTTGGGCTCGGGGGAGTTTCTCACCACCCCGAATTTCTCTTTCTCCTTGAAGAAGTTTTTGATTTGTTTGGCTTGATCCACTTCGAATTTCTTGGCTGTAGAACCTTTGTCATATGTTTGAAACCTCCCTTCTTGTGCAAGCAAATTTGTGATTGGGCTCATTTTTTCAAATTGCTTCATTGGGTTTTCCAATGGCTTTAAATCTGGGAATATCGGTTTTTTAGGTTCGAAAATTTGGTTGGCTTGGATTTCTTTTTGACGGTATTCTTCAAAAATGTTGTTTTTTCTCTCGGTAGCTAAAACTTTTGGAGATACGACAGGGGGAGTTTGGGGTATTTTGGCAAGATTTTGAGCTGCTGATGATTGAAAATCTTCGGATTTTCGGAATTTTTTAGGGTCCTTGATCCTTTTTGAAAAATTATAGAAAAAGGATTCAGCAAAATTACATTGCCAGGAAATTTGGTTGGGTGGAAGGTGAATTTGAATTTTGAGGTTTCTTCATTTTTTTTTTTTTCGAATTACACGCCAAAGTCAAAACCAATTTTAATTTTATAATATATTACTTCATTAAATTTTCTTCATAAGAAGTGAATATATGTAAGTTTTTAGTTTGAGTTTTTTTGTTTTTAATAAATTAAAAAAAAAAAAAATAAGAATTTATGGTTTTTTTATAAAATCATATGTCTCATCTTTTTCAAAAAAGAATATATATAGATTAGAATGATGGTTAATTATCTCATAATATGAAACTTTTACTTTCAGTAAAAACAAAATATGGATGTTATTTTTCACTAGTATAGTTCAGAAAATTCCCGTCAGAATTTTTTTTGAGATATTTCATGTTGAAATCAAGAATTTGTAATGTTGGTATGGTTCTTTCTTTTTTTGAACCCGAGCTGTTGTTTGTTAAATTATCAACAGTTTCCAAATTATTATCAATTTCGTTTATGTTGTCATTTATTTTATTCTGAGAGTTGGATGGAGAGTTGACATGGGAAATTATTTGCTTTTGACTGACATCCTCAATGATTTCATTTAATTCAATCGAAAGCTTTGAGGTCAAAATATTATTAGCTTTTCCATATGTGGACAGTTTACGAGGTTTATAATTTAAACCTCCAGTTCTTTTTTTTAATAGAAATCACTTTTAGTTGTTTTTATTATTTACATTGTTGGACTGCTTCCCTCACTAACAGCAAGTGGAGATTTGCTTCTTGATAAACTTCTTTTGCGCCATCTTGATACCATCGTTTTCTTAAAATTTGATGGAATATGAAAAAAATTATATATAAAAAAAAATTTACAATAAAAACGATTGTGTGCAATGGCAAAAGGGCATTTTCAATATCTGATTCCGAAATCATGACTTGCAATTTGTTGCTAAAAAAATGAAAAATGGTTAATTATAAATATATTTTTCTACATTTCTTCTTTCAGATCTGAACAGCTCATGTTCATCCAATCATCTTCAATAATTTCGCTAAAAAAATTTCAAAATCTTTAATTTTGAAAGCTCAGATAATTACTTTAATGTTATTCTTTTTGAAGGATTTTTCTCCATTAATCTTTCCATCAAATTTTGCAACTCTTTGCTAATTATTCTCTTTGAAGGAAATTCCAATCTAATTTTTTTTTTTTGAATTAAAAACATAAAACAAGAAACAAAACTTTTTTTCCTCGATGTTCGTCAAAATATCCAAAACCGTTTCTCCATCAAAAGGAACTTTTTGGAATGTGAAACAATATAAAGTGACTCCCAGAGCCCATATATCAGCATTTTTGGCAGAAAATTCTGTGTGCAAAGGTGAGCTGTTTCCTGATTCTGGACACATAAAATGGAACGTTCCTGCACATGTGGAACTAGATCCCTTATTTTTTCCTAGTTTCAAAGAGACTCCGAAATCAGCTTGAGAAAGGCCATAATTTAAAAAAATTTAAAAATCAGTACCTATTTTTGCCACATAATTCTCATCAAATAATATATTTTGTGGCTTCAAGTCTCTATGAACAATGCCATTATTATGCACTTTAAAAACTTGAGTTAATGGAATTGGTTTAAAAGTTACAGTAAAACAATCCTTTAACAATGTCCCTGAAAATTCGCCTCAACTCATTTTCTGAAAGGAACTCATCCTGTTGCGGTTTGGTGAATTTGAAACAGTTTTCATTTTGGTTCCACTCCAACAGTTGCCCATTTTCAGCATAATCCAAAACTATAAATGCATTTTATAGCATAAAAAATTAAACTACTTGTTTACTTAAATACATTTTATCTTCTTCTGGATCATCTAATACCTCATAAAGCTTTATAACATTGGGATGATTTAATTTCTTCATTATGGCAATTTCCCTCAGTAAATCTTGGAAGGCATTTTTCACAATTAAAACTTGAATAAAGAATGGTTAAAGAATTTTCGTTATTTTTTCAAATTTACCATCATCTTCTTTTACAAATTCTCGTCTGTGCTTCAAACAGTTCTTTTTCAAAATCTTTATAGCAAATTTCTCATTTGTGTTCTTTTTTATCGCCAGTTTAACTTTGCCTGAAGACCCTGATCCCAATTTTCTTTCTAATGAATATTGATTAACTGTTGCTAAGCCCTATTTTCCTTTAATTTAATAAAAATATTTTTTTTTTGACTTCCTCATCGCAACCCTTTATAATTTTATAGGTTTCTTTAAAGTTGTGAATGGAGGAGTTCTAATAAACTCTTAAAAAATAGAAATAGGATGAGTTTACCCTTCGTTTTATTTTTTCCATTTCTGAGGGGAACTTAGAGCCGATAGGAATATAGAAAAATATTTAAATCTTATTATGCTATTTGGCTATTTGGTGGTCTCGCCCTTTGAAAAATACGTCAATATAAAGCTATTTTTATAATTTTTAAAGATTTTCACAAAAATATATATAGAAAAGGAAAAGAATATGCCAATAATAGTTTTTATGAAGAAAATTTATTATAGATTGTTTAAAAGTTGTTATTTTGTTTGGGATCGGCAAAAACAAATAATTTCACTTTTTCCTATTAAAGTTTTCTGTTGGGAAGAAACAAAGAAAAAATTATTAATAAAAACTCGAATCAAAAATTATAAAAAGAGTTTTTTTTTTTGGTGCACTCATGTTCCAAATCCCAAACATGTTCTTATTTTTCTGGATTTTCCGCATTATTCTTTCCGTACAATTATTTTTAAGATAATTGTTTTTCATGTTTCATTAGATCCTGTTGATGAGGACAACTGAACATCCAGATGAATTTTTTCAAACCCTCGAAGTTGCACATCATGATGTATTTAAGTAAACTAATATATATATATATAAAAACTTGTCGATTGCCTTAAAAGTTACGGTATGTTAACTTGGGAGATAAAAGAAGATGATCCAATTCGAGGACCTCTGCTTCCGATAATATATGGAGCCTTTTTTAGATTAATGAGAATTTTGAATCTTGATTTTCCATTCTTGATCGTAAATAACCTCTTGGATTCTAAAATAAATCTGAAATAAGGCATATGGACCGTTTTTGTTGATACAACCATTTTTTACGGGACTAATGGATTTTTATGTTTACCTGATGGCAAAGGACCATTTTCATGAGCATTATGATTTTTGGATTGTAAACAATATATAATATTTTAATTTTAATTTTAACCAATAACTCAAGCCTCTTGCTAATTACACTATGGTCATTTCTATGAATGTCATCATTAGGACGATGAGCAATTCTTTCGAAGCAGTATTGTTTACTATTGCATTATATTATTGGCTTTCTGCCAGGGATGAAAATAATAGAAATTGGTTTGTTTTTCATATTATTTCTTTAATTGTTTGTTTACAGGATGCAAGATGAAATAAAGGCGAGGTTCCTTATCAGTATGAATTTTATGGCAAGATGCACTTCTTTATTAGGATGGCCTTGTGTTTTTGTAATTTTAATTATTGTGAAATTCCACTCAATCAAAATAGGTATTGAATCTTTTTTTCAGCAAAAATTTGAAAAATGAAATCTTGATTAATATATGTCATGCGTATGAGAATTCAAGAAAATAAATTTAATTTTTTTTTTTTTCATTTTACTAGAACTCTCTCCATTACCTCAGCATTTTGTCTTGATTCTCTCTATTATGGAAAATTAACCCTGAGCTCCTTTAATTTCTTGAAAGTAAAATAAAATATATTGTTAATTTTCAGGTTTTAAAAAAATCCTCAAAAAAGTGGAATTTTTTGGATGACAAATCAGTGTATTTCGGAGAAGAAAACCCCCTCTTCTTCCTTTATCAAGGGATTCCCGTTTGTGTAGGAGGATGGATAATCTTTTTATATTTAGGATTTATTATTTTGGTTTTCGCATGGAAATTTCCAATTACAAAAACGAACAGTGCTAAATACGACCTTTTTCTTTTAGTCTTGATTCCGGTGATTGTGTACAGTCTTTCCACTCATAAAGAATCAAGGTCATTTGTTTATATTTTACTTGTTATTTTTAATTATTTTTTAGATTTATGACAGTCATTTATCCTTTATTTCCGATAATATCTTCGGTTTCGGCAGTTTTATTGATGAAATTGAATTTCCATCGGCTTTTGAAATTCTTCATTTTGTCCTTTTGTGTTGTGAATCTTTTTTTTTTTACGTCCAAGTTTTTCACCAAAAGCGGGGCTCTTTTGTTAACTGACTATGTGAGAAATCAACCAAACATTAATCAAATATTGTATATAAGTGGATGCTATGAGAGTCCTTATTATTCACATTTTCATAAGTAAATTGAATTTTTTAAGGTGGTAATTTTATTTTTATTTAGAAATATTACACTTTTTCAACAGGATTGCACTCCAACATTTGCTGATGAGGAATTAAATGCACATTATAATTTGATGTATGGAAATTATCAAGATGCGATAAGTGATATTAACAATTATGATCCGGATCATATTGTTATAATGAGCAACTATTATGATCATTTGCGCGTCTATGAATTGATGAAAGAAAAAGAATACAAAATGGTTAGATAGTGTCCAAAATTCTAATTAAAAAATATATTTTAATAGGACAAAATTTTGCTCAGCACCTACCCAATTCTGATTTATCTAGAAGATTTTAGAAAAGAAATTTATTGCGGTTTCAGTCGAGAGTTTGTTTTGATTTTGAAAAAAAACGCCCAAGAATAATGAATAATTAATAATTTAAATATTAAGTATTTTCAAATTTGAATAAATTTTGATTTTTAAAAATTTTTTTAATCTGAAATTTGTTTTATTTTCTTCTCTTCACCTCAAGTCTTATAATTGCTTTTCTATAATATATCTTATAATTGCTTTTCTATAATATATTTTTTAATAAATCTGTTGATAGATTTGATTCTTTTGATTTCTGACAAAGGAATAATACCCAATAGTGATCTTGTATACCAAATCTAAAAAAATAATAAATAAAATTATTTTTTTTATTATTTACATCTCTTGCTATTCGATTAATATAAGGTGACCAAATGAAAATGAAAGCGACTAAAAATCCTATCAGAAAAGCTATCAAAATTAAAATTCTCTCCGTCTGAAACGAGTCAAGGAAATTGTTGATTTCACTTTTGAAATGAGTTTGCAAAAATTCATAGGATGACTTGATATACAAATATTGCATCATGTCTTTAAACAAAAAATATTAAATTAATATTCTTCAATGGTATTGACCAGATTCAAGAAAATCAGAAAGAGCAAATAAATTCAAAATTTGATTTCTTGCGTTGTCACTACTTAAATTTCTAACCGTAAAATTGTCCGGCCAATTAATATCACTTCCTGGATTTCTGATAATGCTTTCATAAAAACCAAGCAAATAATAAACATGCTGGAAATGATGAGCAACACCACTAGACATTCCCTATAATATTTTTTTTAGTCAATTAAAAATAATAAAATATCAACTTCATTGACGTTCCCATGATAAAAATAAGTGCAATCATCTAAAGTGACCTGACCATCTTCAACAATAATAGGACAAGGATTAATTGATTTTATTTGATCGAAGGCATTTAAATAATCGCTTTCATGATTCGCACGATTATAAGCATGTTCCTTTAAAATTATCTTTATGTAAATTTTAATAAAAATCTTACTCTTAAAATCAATGATTCAATATCATAAACAAGTTCATAGCTTGTTTTCAAAAACGCCAGGGAATTTTGTTTGATTGTGGGTATTGTTTCGTTATAAAGCATTAGCTAATTAAATTAAATTCTAAATTTTTTTTTAACATAAAGGACTTTTTCAGCATTCAACACTAGAGCAAAGTAATATTCGCACACATAAGTTGAATTAAATTCCATTCCAACTGCTGAGATTTTGTCCGAATAAACTTTCCCAGTGAGATAATCTAAAATATAATATCCTGTTATGGTGATCACAACCATCATTAATCTTATGAAGAATCCAATGTATTTTTTCTCATGATTTTTGAATTTCTTTTTTTTCTTGAAAAAATCATTGTTCGTGGTAGTGGATCCTCCCACACCATCTAAATTTTTGGTTTCCTCTGTTCCCAATTCGAATTCAGAAAAGAGAAAATCATCTCCGTCCCCTTTTTATTTTACAAATGAACAAAAAAACAAAATTAGTCAAACACAAAACCTGAAGAAATATTCACCAAAAAGTTTTCACATTTAGAATATAAGAGCTTCGCTGTTTTCTGAGGAATATCAAGAAACACGGTTAAAATTTGTTCTTTAATTTTATAAGCCTTTTGAAAGAATACAGTGTTCATAAGAGATAGTGAGAAAATCAGGGAAATCGAAACAACTAAGAATATCATTGCTATATTTGAAATTGCATCATTGACATCAAGAACATTTTGGATCATATTGTTAAACAAATCATTCAAAGTCATGAAGTAATCATTCATTGAGTTATAAATCACGAAATACACCTCACTTCTATTTAAATACATTTCTGTCAGAGGCAAATTATTTATATAATAGGCTTTTGTGATAATCTGCTCACTGGCTTCATTCAGATCAAAAGAAGTATAAACATCGGTTTCTTGGAAATACATGGGTACATTGTCACTATATGCTAATGAATTTAAAGTACTAAACTCTATGGCCTGGTTTAAATTATCTAATTCATTTAAACTGTTATCAATATTTTGACGAAGTTGTGATTCATAGTCACTGGAAATAGATGGAAATAACCCTTCATTCAGATATACTAAATTTCTAATATACAAGGAGATGTATTGAAGCACAGCCATTTTTCTTGAGGATAAATCGATAATATTCACGCACTCTTTCATGGAAGCAATGCGATTGATCTTGAAATAATAACCCAAAATGGATAAGAGCATAATCACTAACATCATGGTAAAGGAGATTCTTTTAAGAATTTTAGTTGCGGAGGTGTCATTTTTTTTGTTTAACTCAATATTCAATTGCTTTTGGTTTTTTATCAAACTGTCGATTCGACCTTCTTCCTCCTCTTTATAAAATAATTTTAGTTGATGAATAAAATGACAACATTTTTTGTTGTTTTTATAAAAATTAAAATAATATAAATAATTTAAAACCTTATACCCAAACACAAAAAAATTTGTGGGCTGAAAATTTACTCCAAATAATCTGTGACACTCAAAAAAAAGTAAAATATATGTCAATTTTTAAAAAAAATCAATTAAAAATAATCCATTATAAGAATTAGAAAAAATGGAATAATTATTTTGAAATTACCACAGCTTTCATCATCATTATCTTCTTCTTCTTTTTTCTCTAATCCTTTAGCAGATTTAGCATCCGCATTCTTACTTCTTGAAGATTCATCCTCATCATCATCACAAAGGATTGACTCATCCTCCATGAATTTCTCATTATCAATGATATTATTTTTAATCAACTTATACAATCTTATATTTTTTCCGAAATTTACAAAATTCGCTTGAGCAGATTCAAGGTCTTCATGGGATTTCTTATCATCATTTGCCTTTTCTCTTAGAAAATTGGCTTCCGAGATATAAGAAGCATCCAGAATTGAATTATCTTGAATTGAAATAGCACTTTTATCCAATTTGCTTTCAAAAACAGTGACATAATTGCTATTTTCGATGTTTTCTCCTAAATATTGACTCGCCAAGGGGTTAAATCGAAATTGAAAGCTCCCTTTTTCTAATGAAATGGTGGCTCCTTTTTTTGTTTTGTATGATTTGACAAAGGACTTTTTTCCGATCAGTAAGTTGTTTTCATCTTCTTTCATTGATTTCTCATTTAAATTATATAGAGGTTCGATTCTTAAATAAAAGCCTCCACTGATATCAGAAGAAAAAAGTAGCTCATAGGCATGTAATAGGAAGCAATTGGCTTTTCTCGTTTCCACTATAATAAACATTAGAAATTAAAATTTAAGTCTAAATAAAAAAAAACTGTAAAAAGTTGAAGGATTTTTGGATTCTTCCTCTGTGGTGGTTGCATGAGTGGCCTTGGTCATTGTTTTTAATGGGTCCATGGTTCTTGCTTGGTCAACATTAAAGCTTTTCAAAAGTTCATCGAGGCTATAATCGCTTACCTTGCCATTTTTGGTGAAAAGAGATTCTTTGTCAGTAATTATAGTGGGAAACTTTTTTTTTTTTCATTGAGTTTATTTGCTTTTTTTTTATTTATTATTGTACTAATTTTGCCACATTTATTTTATGCCTTTTAATATTTCTGATGGTAAACCCTAACAAAGAAATGCAACCTTTTGGAATTTAACCTAAGATAGTTAAAATCATTGGAATTTTTTACTTGAACTCATGTCTTCTATAAAACCATCAACATTATAAATCAAATATCCAATTTCTTTCAAGCTTTTATGTTGAGTGAAAGAGCCAACAAAATCCAAATTTTGTCTCATGTTATTGACTATGGGCTATTTGAAATAATAAAAAAAAAAACTGGAACATATATACCGAAACTACCAAATAACAAGGAAAAATATATTCAGATTTATGTTTGCTGAACACAAATCTTTGCATTCCCATGATTTTGCTTTCAGTTTTTTCGGTATAATTCCTGAGAAATTGATCATGATATCTCGCGTAAACTTTGGGCATCAGCATGTCAATGTTTGAATTAACTACTTCTGCTTTTGTATAACCAAAAACCTTCGCTGCTGTTGTTGTGATATTTGTAATATTTCCAAATCTACCCTATAATAAAAATATTTTTTATTAAATTTATTAGAAAAATTAATAAAATGTAATTGATTTTACGTCGTCTAAAGTCACAAATACCAAGGCTTCTTCTTGACCTTCAGAAACACCATCATTAAAATCAGCTACGCCTTTGTTTCTTCGTTTCTTGTAGAAATCTTCCAAAGTTTGTGACTCTTCCAAAATTTTTAATCCATCTTCCTTGTGATTGAAAATTTCAATCAAATACCATGAATACAACCGTTGAGCTTTTATTAAGTTATAGGTTTTCATATGACTGATACGCTTCCAATAAGTATCAATCAATTTCCGAATAAAAGGTAAACGAGACCCCATTTCTTGTATTTTCAGTATATCTATAAAAAAAATAATATTATAAGGATTTTTTATTATGATGAAAACCTGGTTTTTCTTCTGCTAATTGAAGCCAAATCTCCATTAAAAGAAGCACCGATCTTTCGAGAAATCCCCTAAAAGCGAAAAAAAGCTCATCAAACTCTCGCATTTCAGTAAAATCCATTTCTTTATCACCATCCTCGTCTTGTTCATTGATGTCATTTTCGATTGATTTTCTTTGGAATTTATCAACATAATTATTTATAAGATACAAATTTACTTGATTTGTAATAAATTGAATTCTTCATCAAAGGAAGGGTCCAACGTTTCAGCCTGTTCAATTTGAACTAAGGCAGCTTGCCGATGTTTTAAAGTTCTTGAAAGGAAGACTGAATAATCAATCTTTAATTGGATGTTTTTCCGGAATCTAAAGAGGCGAGAAAATAAAATAAATCAATTTTAATTTTAGAAACTTAGAAGTTGATGTGGTATATAATATCGATAAGTAATCCCAAATAATACCATAAATTTTATCTTTATTGGCGATATTTAGATTGATCACATTTCGAGCTTGTTTTGAGGAAGAATGGCTCAAACTGATTTTTTGCAAAGGACAAGTCGCATCATTACAAATTTGCTTATGATTTGAAATGAAACCCCATAATAATCGAGCTTCACTCCCCTTTTTCACTAAAAAAAAATTTTTTTTTTTAAATATTTAATTTGAAAAAAATGAACTGTCTTCATGAATCAAGTGTAAAACATAGCTACTATGACCTTCGACCTGCTTGCTACTGCTGAACTTGGTGCTGCTCATTAAAATGTGTTTTTGGTTTTTATCTGACGTTGTGAATTCGAGTACAATGAGCAAAGGGACACTCAAAAACCATCCATAAAGTGTTCCTTGGAATAGTATTCCTTCGACGACCTAAAAAATAAAAAATAATATTAATTTTAAGTATAAAATGTACATCAGCAATCAAAAGTATAAATGAGTTCCAAAGGGATAAACATGTGATAACTTTGTAAAATTTTTTGACGAATAAGAAGGTGTAAGGCGAAAAAAAATGAAATTGGATAAACACCAAAAAATACCCCAAAATCATATAGATCATGAGGACCAGTTTATAAGTAGATTGGTTCAAGAAGTTGAATAGGATTACAATGACCATTTGATTCAGGCTCATTACAATGTTAGCTCTTCCATTTCTTTTATTTTTGCCTTTGATCTCTAGACACAAGCCATCAAAATATAACCCATTATACAAACAATTAAAAATCATATAAAAGATCAAAACTGCAATTGAGACTGCAGAATGAGCAATATGTGTTCCCATCCAACATTGTATATCAGGAAAAAACGTATTATATGAATTATTATCTGTGGGGTTCGTGGAACAGTTCAAAATTGTTAGGAGGATCTCAATGACAGGAACAAATAGGATTGTGTTCAAAAATGTCCAAACATACCTCACTGGTCTCAGAATTATAGTGGAGACGTTTTTTTGGTTTTGAATCAAATAGCCGATCAATGCAAACCCGACAATTTGCAATCCAAAAAAACCAACAATTAGATATAAAACGAGAATGTAGGTACTGGAACTCGTTTGTCTCACATAATATGCACCGTTTAGATAACCTAAAAGTTTTTCTAATTCGTTGGTTATTTTATCGGATTGCCAAACCGATTTCATCTAGAAGAAATATTTTAAATAAATGGAGCGTTTACTTTTTACCTCAGCATAAAAGAAATAAAAAAGGGATTGAAAAAATTGGATGACGGCAATCAAACAAATAAATGGAAAATTGGAATTGTCATCCTTTAAAATTAGGAACATAAATTCAAATAAGTTCGATTTCAGCTCTCTGAAATAGCGCATTACTTGATTTAAGTCTTGGTCTATAACATTCATAATATTTTTTTTTGTTAAATATATAATTAATTATTATTATTATTATTAATGAAAGATTTTCTCTCTGATTTGTATATGATTTGATTGTTAACGCTACTTTTTTT
>Ga0302186_10001224_pt1 | contig 21807 bp, 24 predicted proteins | sample II_Bog_E1_2_FD_198782 | JGI IMG/M metagenome (GOLD analysis project Ga0302186, IMG submission 198782) | Peat permafrost microbial communities from Stordalen Mire near Abisko, Sweden - II_Bog_E1_1 | ecosystem: Environmental > Terrestrial > Soil > Wetlands > Peat | place: Sweden: Abisko...
TGAAAAAATAATGGATTCAGGGTCAAGACGTTTAATGATTTGAACCGCGAGAGATTTGCATTCGCGAGTGAAAACGAAGATGTTGAAGAAACGAGTTAAGGTCTTCAGCATTTCTAAAGCATATGGACGGATTTGATAACATTTCTAAAAGATTAAAATTAATGAAGCAATTTATAAAACTTTAAAATTAAAACGTGGCATTTTTTTTATGATATTAATTTAGTAGGAGGACCACCCAAACCACCCCACCTCCACTTTAAAAATCTCATTTACCATATCATTTTTTTCTATCTCATTATTCAATTCAAAGGAAGCTGAGGACTTCTTTGCAGTCAGGCATCTCCTGATAAGCACACCTTCCAATTCAAAAAATAGGCATTTTTTTTCATCTTACAAACAATCACGTTTAATAATTTTTTTTTTTAAATAATTATTACCATTGATTGTTTTTAGCTCCACAGTCTTCTTTTCCAGAGTCGCTGCAAGCGGTATACTTTTCAAATTCCTTTCTGCATAAGCCAACCCTTCATGCGTCCTGATCAAATGATTATAAAAATCCTCTAATTTTGCATCCCTGTTAAAGACAAGCTACAGTCTCGCCAATCGTTTGAATATAAGATCTCTGTGAAATCCATAGCATCTACTTTTTTTTTTCTATTTCAACAAAAGAAACCTTCATTTTAGGCCTGTCCTTCTTATGATCAGATCATCTTCTTTGTTCTTAAGCAAGGAAAAGCTCCTTTCCAGATCTTCAAATAGCTTAATTTTGTCGTTATTCTGGAAAAATGCTAAATTGGACGCAATCGCTCTATTGGAGTCCATGCAGCTGTCTTCTGGTGACTGTAAAGCCTGAGTAAATGAGATTTTGTTCTTTGTGGCACAAGGGATCATCATTTCTAATAAATAACTCAAGGCCTTGAGATGGGGGAGAGCTTACTATTATAGGAGAAAGAAGAAATGCCGGATTCTAAAGAAGGAATGGAAATGTCTTCTAAGACGGCTAGGGTTGAGACCATGGAAATTAAAAGAGATTTTTAGGAGTTTATAATTGATTTTTCTTGTTTTAAATGAATGTAAGATTAATTAAAATTTTTCGAGTTTCAAATTTTTGGCTTTATTTGGACAGTAAATTTGGAATTTTATAAATACTGCCGTGCTGTGTCTTATTTTATTAATTTGCCAAATTCAAAGAAAATATGGATAAAAAAAAACCAAATATACCTTTTTTTTTAAAAAAAAACCATCCTCATATTTATTTTGTTTTTTTTATCAAAACTATCTCTCATCAGAAATTTCTAATAAAATAATACAACTAGTAATTGAATTTTATTATTTTTTCTAATAATGAAATTCAATTAATCAAAATAATTTTTATTTTCAAGTAATTAATTGAATTTTTAGAAAGAAAATTAATTTTTAGAAAATTAATTTAATTATAAAAAACAAAAAAATTGATTTTTTGAATATCAAATATAAATTCTTTAAAATCTTAAATTGTTTTCTCGTTCAAAATTTTCTCAAATCTTTTCTTTGGCTGCTATTTTTTTTTCCAAATTTAATCTCGGAAATTATTTTGTGAAATTTGGTTTGAAAGACTACTCTTTTATCTCCGAAATTCTGTTTTTCTATCTTGAACACATATTTTTTAACTATTTCTTCAGGAAGTATTGTTTTTTTAAAATCTATTTCATTGTAATCTATCAAAGCAAAAATTGTTTCGAGGATTGGTTTTTTGATGATTAAAACAATTTCCTTTTTATCCTCGGTGAAGAAATCTAGTTTGGCATCCTCAAAGTTCATTTGCAAAAGGAGCTGCAAATCACTTTTTCCTTTCAGCAATAATTTCACATCTTCATCAGAATTAATGGTCATATTATAGAGGCACATAGCATTCATAAATGCTCTATTAATTGCAAAACTTGCTGTTAGATACTGAGAGACATTTGAATGTGTAAACAGGTCGCTACTAAATGCTCGTCTTAGATAACATTTCGCAAATTCCATTCTTTCAAATTCATTCGTTTGAGGAAATTCCTGAAAAAGGATTCGTGTTTCATGAGCTAATTCCGATCTTAACAAATATCCTTCAGTTGCAACGAATAGAAATTGATATTTCTCACTAACGAGACGAGCAGCAGCAAGCAATTTCAGAGCCATTTTTGAATTTGCGTTATAAAGAAAATCAAAATTATCAATGATAATGGTTGGTTTATTATTCTCAATCCTTATATCTGGAAAGGAACTTAAATAATATTCAAGATGAGGGACGTTCTTTTTTTTGGGGCCAAAAACCTTTAATAAAGGAATGTTCAAATCTAAAAAATTCAAATCCCCTAATTGGTAAAGTACTTCTTCAAAAATTCCTTCAGGGTCTTCAAATTTCACCGAAAAGTATAGAGTGTTCTTGCTTGCCTGACTATATGCTTTGACTGTTATTGATTTTCCAATCGACTTTTCACCTTCAAAAATTAAAATTCTGTCTTGATCCGAGGAAAGAGAAATTATTTTGGAAAATTGCTGAAGTTGAGTTGTTGCAACAAAACATTGGTCAATATAGTGGAAAGTTTGAAAAGTTGTGGACATCGATTTTAAGTAAAAGGAGGTCAAAGGATGTGCAAAAACCAAATATCCTGTGCAAACCCCGCTAATTATTCATAGATAAGCACTTTTGTTCTGTTTCTCACCAAATGATAAGACATAAACCCCATACAAGAGAAGCGCAGGGGACAGGAGCGAATAAATGTAATGAGTTCTCAAAGAATATAATATAAAATAAACGGTGAAATTAAAAGAATAGAGATGCATGACTATTTGATAAAAAATGATAGCGAAAAAGAGTTTACCTATCCAATGGCTCACAATAAATTGACAGGCGTTCCTCAAAAAAGATGAGAAGTTGTTCTTATCTTCAAGATTTTCTTGTTGTAGATTGGATTCTTGGTGCTTTTTAATAGGTTTTTCCTTTTTTTGTTGTTTTGGATTTTTAGGCATTGATTTAAAATTTTCTTTTTTTTTACGAGTTTGTCGATTCTTAAAAAAATAAGAATTCAAATTGTTTTTTTTTTTAAACTGCAAATACAAAAAATTAAAAAATTTATTTTTAAATTCGCAAAACTTAAAAAAAAAAAACTTCATGAAATTTGTTAACTGATTTGACAGTTATTATTATTAAAAAAATTTTTGTTTTTAATAAAATATTTCGAAAATAAGATTGAATTTATCCACTTAGTCTCAAATAAAAAATTATTTTATTTATTTTTAATGGATTCCGATTGTTTTTTAAATTTATACTCAAAAAATCCCTTATTATTTCTTAAACATGTTGAGCATTCTTTGTGTGACAACGAACCCACCAACCACGTTAATCGACGCAAATGCAAGACCAACAAAGCCGCAAATACTATATGTTTCAAACCAAGTGTCTCTCTGTTGATCAAAATTATTGACTGTCAACATACATCCGATAACAATGATTCCACTAATGGCATTAGTAACACTCATCAAAGGAGTATGTAGGGAAGGGGACACATTCCAAACAACCAAATACCCGGCAAAAACCGCCATGATGAAGATTCCGAAATTGATAATGAAAGCCGCATCAGTGACAAACCCTAGGCCAATAGCCAAAGCCAAAGTGATAACAAGGGTAACAAATGCTTTTCCGAAATTTGTACTATTATAGAAAAAGAAAAATTATGAAAACTCTCAAATTCAGAAAAAAAACCTAAAGAAGGAAGTTTTAGGAGCTGAGGCTTTGAGATTCTCGTCATCTTGAAGAAGATGATAATCAGAGTCAGGTTTTCCGTTCTAAAATGAGGAAAAAATTTTTATAAAAAAATAACAAAAAGCAACCACTGCAGAAGACAATTCAATTGTTTTGATTGGTTTTTCAGCTGGTTTCTGAGCTGGTTGAGATGGTTGCGTTGGAGCAGGGCCGGTGGCCGGTGGCACATATTTTCCATTTAAGAAAATCTAATTAAAAACATTAAAACGACCACTAAAATGTTTTCATTACTATCATGCCTCTTTGAATCTCATCGCTTTGGTTGATTCTGAAGTTTTCAGCTTTATTTCCTATTAAAATCGAATTTTTGATTTTTCATTTTTTTTAAAATCACCTTTATTCTTTGGAATCTCCAAAAGTTCCTCAATTAAATTGTACATATTCGTTGAGAACAGATCGGAAGTTTGTTTCGCCATTCTGCTTGGGAAGTCATAATATCCGACAATGGTGACTCCACTTTCAGGATCAACAAAAGTTTCTCCAGGTCTACAAATAAATAAAAATAATAAGCCTCCTCCTGGCAACAAATTTTTAAAATACCTAGTCAATTCACAATTGCCTCCTCTTTCCGCAGCCAAATCCACAATAACTGATCCTGGTTTCATGGCTCGAACAATATTGGCATTGACTAAAATGGGTGCTTTTTGGAATGGGATTAAAGCGGTGGTGATTATCACATCAACTTCCTTCGCCTGTTTCATAACCATCTTCTTCTGTTCATCATAATACCTTTCACTCATTTGTTTCCCATATCCACCACCACCACCTCCTTCTTCCTTATAGTCCATCACCACAAATTCTCCTCCCAAGCTTTCAATTTGTTCTCTGGTTTCGGCTCTCGAATCAAACGCTCTCACAACCGCTCCTAAAGACCTGGCGACTCCAATGGCTGCCAATCCAGCGACACCAGCCCCGATTATAAAGACTTTCGAAGGTGGAATTTTGCCAGCAGCTGTGATTTGTGATTTGGAGCATTTGGGCAAATGTGTAAAGGCCTCCAATACGGCTCTATAACCCACTAGATTAGTGGTTGAGCTCAAAGTGTCAAGTTTTTGTGCTCTGGTGATACGAGGAGTGCATTCCAAAGCGAACACGGTGAGGTTCTCATATGTTTTGAAGAATTCACCGAGCCTTTCATTTTCACGAAGAAACAAGTAAGATATCAATAATTTGCAATTTTTAAGCAATTCTGCCTCATGAATGTTCAAAGTGGTGTTAAGAAGTAATGGACGGATCTTTATGATAATTTCAGAGGTTTCCCAGACTTCGCTAGTTGAAACTATCAAGGCGCCACTGTGACGATAATCTTCATCACGGTAACCTGCGTAATTGCCAGCACCAGATTCCACTCGGACATTGAACCCTAATCTAGAAATAATATGAAATATGAGAAAAATTGAAGGGGGGGCACTTGACGAGCTTGCGAATGGTGGAAGGGACTATGGACACTCTTTTTTCCCCTGGGAAGATTTCCTTGGGAACACCAATTTTAAGGATGCCTTTATGAGCGTATTCAGATAGGTCTTCTTCGATCTCCTCAAGTTTGATTTCATTTACTTCTTGGGCTTTGATATTTTGTTCAATTTTGATCCCGGCGTTCTTTTCGAAAAGATAATAAAAAAAAGTCATTTAGGAAGTTATATGAGACTTTGGCGAGCAATTCAATGATTTCTTTGACTTTAGGGTCAGCATCTCCATAATACATCTTGGTGTTGTTTTTGTAAAATAATGGGTTTTCAATAGCAGCATATCCTTTTCCAGCTCCTCTTTTGATCACGAAGACTTGCTTGCCTTTCCAGACCTGACAAACGGGCATTCCGGCAATAGGACTTTTTGGGTTTTCTAGCCTACAAATTTAATTTTAATTTCTAAAATAATTCCAATTTTACGCATCAGGGTTCACAATATCATTGGCTCCAATAACAAAGACTACATCAGTTTGTGGGAATTCTGGATTGATATGGTCCATTTCTTTCACAATATCATAAGGCACATTGGCTTCCGCTAGCAAGACGTTCATGTGTCCTGGAAGTCTTCCTGCGACTGGATGAATGCAAAATTGGACTTTTTTGCCCATATTTCTGAGGTTCTTAGCTAAGGTTCCGACACTTATCTGTGCCTTGGACACTGCCATCCCATATCCAGGAACAATGATCACTGATTTGGCTTTGATAAGGTGATCTACGATTTCCTGAGTGGTTGTGGTTTTCAATTCTCCCTCGATTTTTTCTAAAAAACCTCTCTATAGAACTTTTATAAATATATTGAATTTACGATCTCCTCCTGTGTTGGTTTCAATTCCAAAGCCCCCAGCAATCACAGAAACAAAGGATCTATTCATAGCTCTGCACATAATATATGAAAGGATAGCACCTGAACTACCGATCAAGGCCCCACTAATGATGAGCAATCTATTGTCTAACATGAACCCGCTGGCTGATGTCGCCCATCCTGAATAACTATTCAACATGCTGACCACCACTGGCATATCAGCTCCTCCAATGGCCATGACCAAATGCCAGCCCAAAAACATGGCTAAGACTGTCATAATGTAAAGATATATGAGATCCTCTTCCACCACGAAACATATCATGAGAATAGTGCTCAGGATGATGATGGTCAGATTGAGTACATGACGGAAACAACCGCACAAAATCAAGGGCTTTGAACTGATTTTGGCATCTAATTTACCGTAGGCCACCACCGAGCCTGTGAATGTGATGGCTCCAATGAAGACGCCCAAAAAAGTTTCGACGAGTTGGATTTTTTCATGAACTTTGAACACGTCTTCCTTTAGGAAGGAGGCATAACCAATAATTGTAGCAGCGATACCAACGAAACTATGTAAAGCGGCCACCATTTGAGGCATAGAAATCATTTCCACCTATTTAAAATATAAATAAAGGAAAAAAAAAAATATAGTACTCTAATAGCCAATAAAAGACCCACAAGACCACCCCCAAGGAATCCACTAAAGAATTTTCCGAAGTCAATATCGTAAAAACCATCGGTCAGGAAGGTGACAATGATAGCCAACCCCATTCCAAACATACCATAGAGATTACCTCTTCGAGCGGAGTCTTGGTGAGATAGACCCCCTAAGGCCAGAATGAAGAGGAAACTTGAAAGGAAGTAACAGGATTGGATAATAGTTTGCTTGTAAGCCTCTTCGGAAAGGGAATTCATCGTTTTGAAACTAAAAAGATTTTTTTTTTTTGATTTTTATTCTTAAAAAAGATTTAAGTATTATCGATTTATTAAGATGACTGATTAATTAAAATTTTTTTAATTTTATAATTTGTTATTAAAATTTTTTTAATTTTATAATTTGGAATAAATAAATAATAGAAAAAAATAAATCAAAGTCTTTTCAAAAAAAATTACCGTAATCTGAAGAAAAAAAAAAATATGAATTTTTGTATTTTTCTCTCTTTATTAATTGGAATTAAAAGATAAAAAGTACAAATATGAATCCAAACGAAGATCTAATTCTCGGCTTTGCCCATCTGCTCAAACCTAACAAAAAATTTAAAATCAACCCAGAAAACTTCCCCTCCAAAATCGGGGGCTTTCCCATTTGGGTAATTCCTGAAAAAACCCCCTCTCCTTTTTGCGATCAATGCAAAAATCCATTGAAATTTCTCTTCCAGGCATTTTCTCTTAATTTCTCTCTGTTATTTAATAAATTAACATAGATTTATGCTCCTTTGGATTATGAATTCACTTACCATAGAGTCCTTTACGTTTTCTATTGTCAGGTATTTTTATAAAGATTCAAAAAACAATAAAATTTTCTATCAAGAATGCTAAATGTAACAGAACTCGTGAATGTCTAAAGATCTTCCGCTCACAAATTCCCTCCATTAATCATTTTTATACCTTTCCTGAAATCAAACCCACAGAAAATTACCTCACTTTGATAAAATCCCTCCCTTCTGAGAAATCTCTTTCTCTGGCAAAGGAATATCTCATAAAAACTGATATAATCGATAAATCTGAGGTTCAAAATCAAATTTTCCTAAGTGAAGAAAGAGTGAAGGAGCGGCTTCAGCTGCCCACAGAAGCTCAATATGAGGATTTCGAGGAAGAGAAATTTGATGGTTCAAATATGAAGCATGAAAAGGAACTTTTAGATCAATATCATCAAAAAACAGAAAAGGATGATTATGAAGGTATAGAAGATTATATGGAAGTGGATAAAATCGACAAGAATTATGAGAAATATAAATTTTTGTTGGAAATAAATGGAAATGAAGAAATTTTGAGGTATGTTAGAGGGAAGGAAACGGTGCCTTTATGGTATTCTGAGAGTAATCAATGGAAAAATCAGGATGTGAGGAAATGCGAGGCTTGTGGGGGACCCAGGGTTTTCGAATTACAGATTAATAGCACGTTTTTGAATCTTTACAAGGAATTAATTGAGTTCAATTGGGGGATAATAGCAATATATACGTAATTTTATGAATAAATTTTAGAGTTTTATAAGGATTTTATGACTTTAGTTGCGAAAAAAGCTGCCAATTTGAAGGGAATTATGTCGAGGAAGTGGGATTTGTGCAGTTTTCGAATGAAGAACTGAAGTTAGAAGGGATGAAATTTAAAGAGTTGGCTGAGATTTCGGAAGAGAAGGAGAATGAAGAGAAGACCGTGAAAGAAAAAAGTAAAAAGAATAAGAACAAGAAGAAAAAAGAAAAAGAAAAGGCGGAGCCTCTAGCAAACAAAGAGATTGGCAATGAAGAAGAGAAGAAAAATGTCAATAATGATGATGATGATTGGGAGTAATTTTTTTGTGTTAAATGAGGAATTTTCTTTTTTTAATAAGTTTTTATTAAATAATTAAAAAAAAAAAAAAATATCCGATATTTTTTCTTTATTTTTTCAAAAACGAAAATAATGTTTTTTTCAAACAAAAAATTATAAATGTTTTCATTTCTGAAAATTTTGTCTTATAAATGAAAAAAAAATTTAAAATACACCCAAAAAATCAAATATTTTCAAATTATCTTAAATAAAGCAAAAAGCGATCCCAAACTTTTTCAAATTAAAAATAACCCCCTAACCCAACAAAAAAAAATATAAAAAATGCTCCCAGGTCCGGCACCTGAAAATTCTAACCTCATGGAGAGCCGCAAAGAAATCCAAGAAGACGGCTGGTCCCAAGATGAATGTTTGCAGTATTGCAAATACCAAAAATATATCTCATTTATATCAATGTTCATGATTCTTCCTCTTGTGATCATCCCTTTTCTCATAAATAGCACTTATCAAATAGACATTGCTATAATTTTCGGTGTTCTTGGGATTTTGGCTTTGTTAACAGCATTCTTTTCCTATGTGTGGGCAGTATATTACCTCAAGAGCCAGGAGAAAAATGATTTTTCGAGACTTGGAAGCCTACTTTTTGTTTTTGTGACATCTATCTTGATATTTTATATTTTGGCTTTCATCGTTTCAAATTTGAGCATCGATATTTACCGTAATGAGATGATCGCGCAAAAAAGCAGCTCGCTTTCAAATTTCAACACTGATTTAATTGCATTATCATGGGTAATTTTGGTGTTTTTCGTGTTGCTATTGATATCTTTCGGTTATATCGCTTTTTCGCTCTACATTTGTTCTGTGAATGAGACATTCAACCGGGTATTGTTGAATGTATATTTGGTGTTTTTCCTCTTCTTCAATTTGACTCTGATCTATCTCTCAACACAGGTCGCAAAGCTGATGGAAACGCGGGCATTACAACATTATACTGAGCCTTGGTATAATAGTGCGAGTTTGGTAGTGGGAATTCTTGGTACCATCTTGAGTTTCATTTGTCTTTTTGTCAATCTGAGGAAATATCGGATCACATATTTCGTCATAGGCTCGATTTTCTTGATTTTTATTGTCATTAGTCTTCTTTTTGCTGGTTTGACCCATCGCAAGGCTGATTCCTTACAACAGAACTTTCAAGACAATTGTTTAGAAGATATGAGATACATTGACAGTGTTGATTTGCAGGCTGAGGGATGTCCTTTCAAATATTTGATGAAAACAGTGAATGAAACTATGGTCTATGATTTGGATTGTAACATCTCACAACGGAGCTTAGTATGGGAGAACGACCAATCGAAGGAAATTATCGATCAAGTGGATGCCTTGGCATGTTTAAATATGGATTGTTGCAATTTGTTAGGAAATGTTTATTCAGTATGGTTTTATGGGTTGGCCTATTGTTTTTTGACTATAGGGGTCGTTGCTTTTTGTTGCGTGTGTTGTCTTTTTTATCTCAGCATTAAAGCTTCTTTGGGGAAGAATTCAATGGTTCATTTAGATTACTTCTTCTGGATTTTAATGTTGTTAATGTTGTTGGCTTTGGCATTGATGACTCAATTTTATGATGTTGAAAACCTCGGTCAAGAGCAATATTTAGTGACTTCACATGCCACTTCCACTTATGATTTACCCTTCCAACAAAATCTTCAAGCCAAAGTTTATAATGAAAATGGTCAAACGTGTGATAATTTCTACAATTTTATTGAAAACAAGACAGATTATAACGAAATGGTTGCAATAAACTTAACTTGTCAAAATAGCAGTTGTCCCATTTTGAGGCTGGCTTTAGAAGGCAATGGAAATTTTTCTTTAGGCAACGGATCAAATTCAGATCAATTGAAATTCTTCAACAAAAGCCATAAAAACGATTTTTTCCCAAATGACAGTAGCACAGATTATGACTTTATATTATTTGAAGGCCTCAGCTCAAATATCAACACTTTTCTTCAATACGACCTAATGTTTTGCCTTAACGATTATGCCATCTCCCCTCAATTTTCATATATTAAATACGTCTATTACCCTAATATTAATTCCACTGGCATTTCAACAATACAAAAGACCTTAACCTCAACAAGAACTCACAAAAAATCAGCCAAAACTCGAAAAAGTCACAAAGACCTCAGCACATTATACCAGCTTTCATCTCAAGCTGAGTTAATTTTGAACAATTACACATTCGGCAATCCCAAAATCACAGTAAGTGACAGTGATTCAGCGCAACCGATCTCCCAAGTTGACTTGATTCTATCTAAATCAACAGAAAATGATACCTGTCAAACTGAACCTGCAACCCCTTTCAGAAGAGGAGTTTCTGATGATAATGGTGAGCTGAACCTTTATAATTTGGAGGTGAAGGATTACTTTTTATATGCGAAGGCAGAAAATTATAAGAGGAATTGTCAGAAGATCTCCAACATGACTGTTTTTGATAATGGTAATATCTATTTAGTTTTGGTTCCAGAATTTCAAGATCAAGCTTTAAGAGTCTTCCTTTTTTGGCATAATCCTTTAGTTGAGTTATCTCTTCAAACGAGTTTCAATTATAATGATGAAGAATTATGCGTGGCAGGATATTTTCAAACCCAATGTGGAAATATGATTTCCCAAGACCAAAAAAACATCGGCACACTTAATTACCAGGCAGTTGATATCACTTCCATCGGGAATTATACCTATTTGATATATGCGCAAAAATTACCCAATGAAGATAATTTGATTTATTATGAATTGGAACAGATGGGCAATCTCACTAATAGTAGTGTGAATAATCAAGATTTTACTGATGCGGGACCATTCATTCAAGTCTATGCCAAGGAAATGGAGTATCCAGTGGAAATTTTGATGGCACCAGCATTGCAAACGGGGGACATGAACGAACCGGATTTGATTTGGCTGGCTTTTTGTGTAAATGGAACAGTTGGGGAAGTGTCACAAAGAGATATACAACATTTTTGGACTAAGGTGGAAGCAAATGGAACTTATTATAATAGATTAAATGGATATAGAAATATGTTGCCTGATTCGAGCATTTGCAAAGGCGTATATTCATAAAAATAATATTTTTTTTTTTGGAAAATAATTTTGTGAGGAGCTCATTTTTTTGAATATTTCGCAGAAAGTTGGAATTTTCAAAAAACTTTTAAAAAATTAGAAATTTGTTATTTTCCCATAAATTCAAAGTTATTTTAAAAACAAAACCTATATACAAAGAATAAGTTTTCATTTGGTTCAGAGAAAGCAAAAACTTTTAATTTAACTACTTGGAATTAAAGAGTATCAAAACAAAACCACGTGGAAAATTTTTTAATTCGAATTTATTTAAAAAACAAATAGAAAAAAAAACTCTCTCCAAAAACCAAGAAAACAAATTATCTTCTTAATATTTAACATAAAACATTCACCGTATTTTTGCATTCTTCAAAAAATTATTTAAACTTAAGAAATTCATAAAAAAAACCCAAAATTTTAACATTTAAAACTCCTCCAAATTTCGAATCTAAAATTAAAAAAAAAATATCTAAAAATACCCATAAAATAATTCCCGTTTTTTCTCGCGTGCTTTTAATTCCAGGATTCTACAAGACTATTGCCAGAGCCGAGCCACGTCGGCTTGTAGCATGAGTATGTGGCATACAACGTGAAGGGGTGCGAACTTTGTGTCTGAGAATCTGCTGAGATGTTTTATTAAGAGCTTGCCCGCTCTAAATTTCGAGTGACTATAGGTGTGAGGTGAAAGCCTCATGTCTAGGGTTTCAAAGAGAGGTGGACCGCCCGAGGCTGGCAACAGAGCAGGGAAAAGTCTCCGCTTGAAATAGTAGAGGGATAACAGGCTCGTGAAATGTCGGATTTATCACATAATATTCGCACCTTGGACACGCTCTCCTTTTTTTTCTTCGAATTTCCATTTTAAACTTGATAATTTTTTTATTATGATTAACAACAATAAACCTTTTCATTCGAGTAATTTATACGAGGAGAACTTGAACAGGAGCTCTAAGAAGTCTTCAGGGAGGAATTCAAATGTCTCACAGAGTTTTAAAAACAAGAAAAATGAAAATTCTTTTGGGGGGACATTAACTGAACCCAGTCCCTATGATGATTCTGACAAAATTTATAAATATCGAGGGATCCCGAGTTCAAACCCTTTGGAAAAACCTAACAAGGATGCCAACAAAGTATCTGAATTCACCAGACCCACTGAGAACCCGGCTTATTTCATGAAAGAGTGAATATTTTTCGAATCATTGAACAAACTATTATTTTTTCTCTAGAAAGGAACTACATGAAAGCAAGAAAAAAGCAAGGGAAACTTCAAGAAACACCAGCCTTGATGAAAACAGGACTAATAAGTAATTTTTTCTTATTTTTTTATTGGCTTCATGTTTTTTGAAGTCCAATTTTTAAGAAAAAATCATTGTGTTTTCATTTTTTTTAAGGTCTTCGAAATTGGATGAAAAAAACATGAATAAAACTTCTTCAACACAAAACCTGAAGCCTGAAACCATGAATAAAGTCATTCAGGAGAACAACCGTATGAGTTTGGAAATCACAAGCCTCAAGAGCAAAATAAACGATTATGAAAATTTACAGAAGGAAAAGAATCAATTCCAAACGGAAAACCACCAACTCAAGTTGGAAATTAATAACATACAATCATTGAAACATAAAGAAAATGAATATAATGAGATCCTTAAAGATTTTGAGACGAATTTCAGAAATAAAATCATGGAGGTTGAGGCAGAAAAGGAATATTATAAAGGTTTGAATAAGGAGTATTTGACTGAACGGAACAACCTTCGGCTTGAAAAAGAGGAGAAGATTTATCAGCTTGAATATACGATAAATCAATTGCAAGAGAAATTAAAGGAAAAAGAATGGAAATTGGCAGATGTTGTGACTAATACAAATGATTCTGATGGGAAAATACAGAAAATCACCGAAGAAAAGGATAGGTTGACTGTCGATTTATCTGAAAAAGTGTTGGAAATTGGTATTTGGAAGGAGAAATATTATGAGCTAATGGATCTAAAGGAAAAACTCGAAAAACAGGCAAAATATGCTATTAATCAACAAAGTTACGAGTCTATGAGTTATGAGATATCTTCTTTGAGGATCCAAACGAGGGAATTAATGGAGAAAATGGAGATTTTGAACAAAATAATTGAAGGTCATGCGATGGAAAGGGAAAATCTGGAAACAGAACTTAAGATTTATAAGCAAAAATTGAGTGAGGCCGAGAAAAAAATCAAGGTTTTTTTACAAATTTCCTTTAATTTATTGAAAATGCATTAAAGGAAAATGAGAAGGGGAAGATTTTGTTGAAAGAGAAAGAAGATTTAGAACTTTTGAGGGATAATATGAAGAAAAAGACCATAGAGGATGAAAAGAAAATTTTGACTTTGATAGCAGAATTTGAAAAATTGAACACTCATTGTTCCCAACAAGATGATGTTATTATGAATCAGGAAATCACTATAAAGGATCTGAGGAGCAAAATAACTGATAAGATGAGGAATTCGAAAGGGTTTAACAGTAAAAATTATGAAGTTTTATCAGAGAAAACAAAGGAAAGCGAAAGGGTCTTTAAATCTATAAAATAAGCAAATATATTTTAATTTTTAGACAATTCAAGCCTTGGAGGATCAAGTTGAATCTTTGAAAACTGAACTTACAAATTCTTTGTCATGGAAAAAGAAAAACGAGGTTTTTTTTAAAAAAAATGTCAACATTTTTACGAATTTTATAAATATTTTTAATGAAAGGAAACCATTTCTAATCTTTCGCAAGAAAAAAATCATATGGAAATTGAAATGAATATGCTTATAAATGACCTTTCTAATAAAAAGAAAGAAATGGAAAAATGTTTCAACATGATAAATGATCAAAATAACACAATAAAAAGATTAACTGAGGTTGATTTATTTCATTTTTGTCTTAAAAATTATTTTTTATTAAGCTTGGTGATTTTAGACAATCTGTTTGTTTGCCTCGATCAGAAAATCCGTTGTCATATAGTTTCGGGGAAGATGAAAGCATGGACAAAGGAAGGAGTTTCACTGAAATAAACAATTCCAAAACAATGTAAATTCATAATAAACATTTATTATTTAATTGATGGCTTAAAGGGAACCAAAATACCAAAGTGTATCAGGAAACATGGACAAAAATGAGAAATTAATATCAAATAGGAGCTATTTCACTGAAGAGGAAAAAGTCAAGAAGTCTAATCAAGGAGGAGATTTCGAGAGCTTTTCAAAACCGTTTAAAATTTAATGGTGTTTAAATTTTTTTTTATTTTTTAATTTTCAAAAAATGTTTTAATAACAAAAATAAAAACTTTTTTCTAAAAAATTAAGGATTATCGCAAATTATTTTTCTATTTTTTTTTTTTCATTTTCCTATTATAGAAAAGACATTAAATATAATGGGAAAATAATAAAAAACTAATAAATGCAATAACTTTCTTAAAAAAAAAAAATTATCAAAACCATAAAATATAATTTTTTTCATTAAATTTCTTGCCATTCTATGGTCGAAAGTGAATCTATCAGATTTTTTTGGTAAACATCGTGAAACTTTTCATAAATTTTCATAATTTTTTATTTTCTTAATTTTGGTCTCTAAAAAATCATTAACATTTTAAAAAACATCATTTAAGCACTTTGTTTTTTTTATATTTTCGTTATTTCACCATAATTCACCTCGCTTATTTCCAAATTCCTCTTATATAAATGGGCAACTGTAACTTCAAATCAGAGGCAGAGAGCAATACAAGTAACATTTCTCTTCTTTTCCTTTTTAATATTCTGAATAATTTTTTTATTATCAGCCATTTCAAAAAACAACTTCCAATTTCATTATGTGGTCGGCCGAGGGGGTTTCGGCAAAGTACGTCCCAACTTACTTTTATCTTTATAAAGTAATAAAGGTATGGAAGGTTGAGCATAAAAAAACCAAGATCCTTTATGCATTGAAAGAAATGTCTAAAACACGGTAACAATGATCTGCTAACTTTTTAACTGATCATTCTTATTTCTTTAGAATCATTACAAAGAAAAGTGTGAGCTCAGTAATGAACGAAAGGCATTTGCTAAGCATTTTGCGTCATCCGTGACTTTTTATTGTTTTTCCATTTTTATAAAATTTAAACTGCAGATTCCTCGTAAATATGAATTATGCCTTCCAGGACCGTGAAAACCTCTATCTGGCGATGGATTTGATGTGTGGAGGTGATTTGCGTTTCCACATAAACAGAATTCGGATTTTCACAGAAGAGCAATCAAGTAAAGAAACGATTTTTCTTTTCTATAATTCTTTCAAGAGTTTTTTGTCGCTAGCATTCTAATCGGTCTAGAATATTTACATTCTAATGGCATTCTTCATCGTGATATAAAGCCAGAAAATCTAGTTTTTGACTCGAAGGGTTATTTGAGAATAACTGATCTTGGAATAGCAAGGATTTGGAAGGAAGACAATGCCAGTGAAACCAGTGGAACTCCAGGATATATGGCTCCTGAGGTGATGTGTAAGCAGAACCATGGAGTGGCAGTCGATTATTATGCTGTAGGAGTCTTGGCCTATGAGTTGATGATGGGAAAGGCAAGACTTAATAAATTTCCTTAAAAATGATGGGGTTCACGTTTTATATTAATTAGAGACCATATGTTGGCAAATCAAGAAAAGAAATTCGAGACCAGATTTTAGCAAAACAAGTCCAGATAAAAAAAAATGAAATACCTGATGGTTGGTCTTTGGAAGCTGCTGATTTTATTAATAGAGTAAATAACTACGATAAATGATATTTTTGCATTGTTTTTCTTAAGCTCATACAAAGGAAACCCATCAATAGATTGGGGTTAAACGGTCCTCAGGAAGTCAAACAACATCCTTGGATAAAGACATACACTTGGGATAAACTGATCAATAAAATGCTTGATGCCACTTATCTTCCGAATGTATGATGGGAAGGTTTTTATGAAAAAAATTGAAATTTTTGTAGGATAAGGAAGATAACTTTGACTTAAAACATGTGAATAATGAGGCTATCAACGAAACCGATGTGGAAATCAACAAACAAACCTCCATTCAATTGAGAAGAAATTCTGTTCAAAGTAATTTTGAAATGTTTTTAAGGTTATAAACAATGTCTGATAGGTTTATTTGAAGGCTATGATTTTGATTCACCTTCTAATAATGCACCTGGGCACAGGAGCCCAGCGAACACTAACACACAATCATTATCCACACACACACAATCGTCTTCTAACAAATAATATGCCACTTTTGCAAAAGAATTTAATGGGGCTTAACAGAAATGTTAATTTTTTTCTTTTAGGAAAAAAAGATATAAACTTTAAACATCCATTAATAATAACACATTAAACTCATATGATAGTCTAACATTTCATTCTTGCAAACTAATAAAAAAATCTTGAAAAATCTGACATTAATTATCTGAACCAAAAAAAATTGACTTTCTGCTTGATTTTTCGAAATTATTAAAAATTCATTAATTTTAGAACAATAAAAACCAGAAAAATCCATCATGGATATTCCTCTTCACACTTTGAAAATTCTTTGCCAACAAATGTAAAATTACAAAAAATAAATGCTTTCATTAATTTTAGAAAAATTCTCAAACCTCATATTATTTTTATATCATGAAACCCAAAAATATCCATCCAATAATCATGGCCATTCCCCCATAAGGTGGAAACCTTTTGCTTAAATCCGTTTTGTCTGTAAAAGCTCGATGATATAAAGCTCCTGAAAACAGCACAGTTCCTGAAATGAATAACCCCAATGGTATTGTTGAATAAGCACTCATAGAGGAAACCATGAGACCAACACTGCTGATGAACTGGTAAAACAAAGCTTTTTGAAATATATCCTTTCTTTCTTGAGACCATTCTTTTTTGTGACCCCCCGCTGCTCCGATTATGATTCCAAGAGCCACATTGAGACATCCCAATCGAAAATTCATCGGTGCCAAAAATTTCATTTTTTCTCGAATTTCAAATATTTATTTTTTAATTAAATTTCGATTTATTATTGAATTAAACATTTCAAAAAAACTGACTTAATTTTACAAAAAAATTAAAATATTATTGAGCACTTCATTTTCCAGACAAATAGTTGTATTCCATATTTTCATTTTGGTTTGTGAGTTTCAGTTTTTTGAGAATGTAAAAAGGAACATAACCAAACATCAAATAAACTATGAGAGCGAAATGCATCATATTCAAGAAAAATTCATTAATCAAAAATGAAGTCACCAAATTGTTTGAAATGATATTCGGTAAATAATATTGCAAAATCCAAGATGGAATCAACAATATATAAGCAATGACAATCCTCAAAATTTTCTGTTTATAACTCCCCAAATGCCATTTTAGATTCTTCATATTTAAATTAGCCCTGAAAGCACCAAACAAACCTCCAATAATGACAATAATAATACTGGTGCCGATGAAAGTAAACCAACTTCCTTGAGAAAAACAATAAAAATATCTTAAAAAAAAATAATTTACCAATGGAATCTGCAACATAAACTCTATAATTATCCTCTTGGCTTGATGAGCCCCCCAACGTGCAATTAATCTATTAAACATCATTTTTTTTTTAAGTATAATTACAAAAAGTTACATAATTGTTAATCCATGTAATTGGGATAAATTGGCTAGTTGTGAGAAACAAAATTATAGCAAAGCATTGCAATAAAATCAAAATCACCCCCCAATAAAAAAGTAATCTTTTTGCGCTATTTATCTCAATCACAGTTCTTTTTATTAAATTATCAAAATAGCTTTCTGCAAATGCCATAAGAAAGAAAAAAAACACCGCATAAAGCGCTGTCATGATAATACTATCTAAATACATGATCCCGATAATATATCTGATAATCATGATGAAAAAATAAAGCACCCATACTGTGATTTTAGAAATCGCTATAATTTTCCTTCGTCTCGCTTCCTTTTCCAATACAGTCTGGCTGACATTGGGATCCTCAAGCATGGATTGATTAATTTGCAATCCATTTTCATAACAGAAAAAAGTATATAAAATCATAAAAACAAAGGAAAAGCAAAAGTCATCTGGCAGTAAAAAGCTTCCATCACAATAAAATGATACTATTTGAGAGTCCATCCAAAAAGGTCTAGGCACTGAATAAATTAATTGCAATAAATAAATAAAATATAATCCAATAAAATGGGCCACCATTAATTTGATTGTTATGAAGGGGTCCACAACAAAATAGAGAAAAATATAAATATGGATAATAATCAACACGCAAAATCGATAACCCCCTATCACTCCTATAAAATTAAAAAAGGGAATGGACTCTAGTGGGTCATCGATTCGAAAACTTTGTTGCAAAATTTCTATCAAACTATTTTCTGCTGAAAGCACGTAAAAGAAAATCACTCGTTCGAAAATTATTATCAAGAGAAAACAGGTGATAAAAAATAAAGAAAGACATAGTTTTTGCTTAGTTGCTTTTAAGGTTTTTTGATTTTTCTCGAGCGTTTTTTCCTCTTCCATGAGAGTTTGAGCTCTTTTGATACTCACAGGATCAACAATGGTTGGATCTTTATTCATGATTCGAATTAATTTTTAATTTTTTTTTGAGTTATTTTTTGTGTTTATTTTTTTAAAAATTTTAATAATAATTTTTTTTTTTCGTGTTCCTCTTGATCTTTTTTACTACAAATTAAAAAATTATGAAAAAAAAATGAGAGATTCTAAAATGTTCAACCTTTTTTGTGAGCTCATTCAATTCTTGCTTGTGCTTTTGCTTCAGTTTTTCTAAGTAATCATCGAATTGGTCCAATAGTTCCCCCTTTTTTTCTCCACCGCCCAAATCCCCTTTGCTTCTAAGTTCATCCTTTTTTTAAATTTTTTATGATAATTACAAATATTTTTTTTTACATTTTCTGCCTTTAGGGCATTCATTTTTTCCTCTAGCACTGAAAACTCTTCTTTGTATTTTTTCTTTTGTTTTTCACTTTTAACCAACGCTTCTTCTTTTTGCAACAACTAAAAAAAAAAAAATATTTTTGGTTAAAAACTCAATTCAGACTTCATTTTGCAGCTCTTTCGAATATTTTTCCTTTTCCATGAGGGATTTCCAAGTTGACTGGAATTCCGCCTTTGATTTTGCTAGGCTGTCTTCCAACAGTTTAACTTTATTAGTGTAGAATAAGTTATCTTCCTCCAGCTTTTTAATTTTATCTTGATGATCACTATAGGCATCTTTTTCATTCGCTTTCTTAAAAAAAAAAAAATTTAATAATTAATAAATTAATTTTAGGAAACTTTTGCGTGAAGAATTTCCAATTCGGCATTCCTTGCTTCCAATTCTTTTATTTTGGTAGTTAACTTGGAGATCATCTGTCCTTTGGAGTCGCTGTCTGGGGACTCCCAACCTCCCATTTTTATTTCATTTCTATTTTTATTTAATTTTGTTAATTTCAATAAAACAATTCGAACTTGTTGTAGTTTGACAATTTTTTGAAATCATCATCATGCTCTTTATTGATAATCTATTTAAAATTATAATGAAAATAATCAATATTTTAAGTATACACTATCGGGACGGGTATATTGATAAATTTCCTCATTGCTGAAGGAGTCTGGAATTTTAAAAAAAATATATTTTTTTGTTAAAGTTATAAACCTGCAGCAGTTTTGTCTCCGATTTCCTCTGGAGATAAATTGACTTTTTCAATTTCTTTCTTTACATAATTTTCAAATTTGGACTTTCCTGCTGTTGGTTCTCTCTCCAAAATTGCTTGAATTTGGTTAAACATTTAAATAAAAAAAAATCAATGAAACAAAATTACTTGTTAGCCATGGATGTTCCCTCATTTCTGGTGTTTTCAATCTTTGGCTTGGATTTTTAACCAAAACTTTCGCAATGAAATCCTTGGCCATTGGGGAAAAATCTTTGGGACAGACATATTTTGAATTCTTTTTTTTTTTTTTAAATGTTAATAAACATAAAAAATACCAAAATGTTTGTTTTGGTTTCCTCTTCGATTTGATCTTTGTCTTTATTGGTCAGGTCAACAGGAGAAAAAGGTGAACATCCACTCAAAAGCTCATAAGCTAAAACTCCAACGCTCCAAATATCTACTCCTCTATCATGCTTATGTCCCTTCTCAATCATTTCTGGTGCCAAATAGTCTAAAGTTCCACAAAAGGTGTTCCTCTTTTGATCAGGCTTGAAGAAGTTTGACCTAAAGAATGAAAAACGATGAGGTGTGTTAAAGAAAAAGAAAAATTAATTTAGGGAACCAGCCGAAATCAGCCAACTTAATATTATCACTTCCATCGATCAGGATGTTCTCTGGTTTAATATCCCGATGGATTATTTGTTTGTTATGGATATAATCCAAGGACTCTACGAGCTGGTCTATATACTTTTTAAAATTTTAAAGGCATTGATTAAAAACAAAATGCTATTTTTTTTTTTACTTTGGCCACTGTTTTTTCATTAAATCGTTTGCCTGGTTGCTTGAACATGTTTTGATACAATTGCCCCTAAAAGGAAAAAAATTAAGAAGTTAAATCATGTTTTAATTTTACTCCAGAAGCGAACTCTATCACGAGATAAATGTTCTTTTCATCCTCGAAATGGTTGTACAATTTTATGATGTATTCGTTATTCAAACTATACATGATCTTCACTTCATTTGCAACCTGTTCTACCATATTGTTGGACTTTAGTTGGGATTTGTTCATTTCCTTTATGGCATAGATTAATCGACTCTTTTTGTGGCACACCTTATAGACTTTCCCAAAGGCACCTAAAAAGATAAACCAAATATATTTTTTATTCAGCATAATTTAGTTTTTATGAACCTTGACCAAGACTTTTTAAGACCTCAAAATCTGTAATGTTGGACTCATCTTCCCAACCAGCTTGGACTGTTGGGGATAAATAAATCAATCTTTCCTAAAACAGAAAACTTAAAGGATATTACTTAAAAAGAAAATGAACTTTGACTTTGTTGAGTTTTGGCATGATAAGAATGAAATTCGAAATAAATTTTTATTTTATTATTTTCTGTTTTTTTTGATCTTAAAAAAAAAGTCAAAAAAAAAATAGGGTGTTTTAAATCAAATGAAATTCTGAAATAAGTGAAGACAATTCTAATGATTCATTTATAAAAATAAAAAAATAAGTAACAATTTTAAAAATA
>Ga0302186_10001225_pt1 | contig 21803 bp, 31 predicted proteins | sample II_Bog_E1_2_FD_198782 | JGI IMG/M metagenome (GOLD analysis project Ga0302186, IMG submission 198782) | Peat permafrost microbial communities from Stordalen Mire near Abisko, Sweden - II_Bog_E1_1 | ecosystem: Environmental > Terrestrial > Soil > Wetlands > Peat | place: Sweden: Abisko...
CCTTTTGAAGATTGGAGGCGAAGACACCGCTACGTGGACCACCTAGAGGGATTTTAGTTCTTGCCACTGTAGAGGCTGTTAGAAGGTTCTGAGCCCAATGCGTTTGAGGGGAATAATTGGCTATCAAGCCAGACATAACATGGTGCGGAACTTTATAAGTACTGGACAAAGACTTGGCGACGTTGTGAGCTTCTGAATACCAATTCATACCAGCAGTACGTTCATTTTCATTTGACTGATCGTAATGATTTACAATATTTTTAAAATGAACAGGATTTTGCTTATGCCAAGCATCTGATTCGCCTGATTCAATCTTTTGTTTGATTTCTAATAGAATTTCTTGTAAATATTGCATTTTTGATTCCTTTTAAATATTTTTTATATTTATTAATTAAATATTTTTTAAAACAAAAAAACCCGCAGCTTTTTTAATAGCTGCGGGTTGCAATATAGATTAGGTGCTTAAATATTAACCGTTTAAAAGCTTTTGACCAAAAAATTCATCAGATATCTTTTCAACGAGTTCAGTATATCCTCCAATGACTTCATTGTCAATAACAATTATAGGAAATGTTTTCATTGTAGGAAAGGATCGTCTGATTTCTTCTAGTGAAATATCGACATTTAGAATATATTCATTAAAAGTGATCTTTCGATTTGCTAAAAGTGTCTTTGCTCTTGTGCAAAAGACACAATTATCTTTTGTGTATACGTTAATCATATGTTTCCTTTTTTGATTATTTATACGTCTCGATCACCTTCATAAAAGGCTACTGCAATTGGAAACCTATATGAACCATCAGGAGTTACATTCTGATAACGAATTGTAGCTGTCTTAGGAGGACTAGTACGGTTAAAAAGCTCTCTAGCAAACTGCTGATTACCCTTGATACCAGCAGAGAATACTACACCAGCCTTTGACTTGCAAGAGACTGACTTGGCATAACCGGCCCAATTTCCCTGACCTTCAAGGATTTCTAGAACTTCGAATTCCTCGTCGATGAATTCTTTACGCTTAATCAGACCCTTAGAACGCTTATTTTCATATAGTGATCCTGAAATTCTAATGATTTGACCTTCGTAACCATCCTGAAGTAATGATGCATATTCAGCATCAAGTTCAGTACTATTATAAATTCCTATTGTATGAACAAATTTAATACATGGATCAGTCAAAACTTCTGGATAGTAACCATGAATACTAGCACTTCTTGTATCAAAGCCAATTCCTTCATCTAAATTATCATAAATATGATATTCGATCATTTCTTTGGACTTAGCCAAATCTTTTGGTGTTGGCTTAGTCTGACGTGCAACAGAAAGTAATTCGTTAAAATTATCTTTCAAATTATGATTGTAAAGCTCACCATCTAAAATCAGATCAGGACGAATATTAAAAATTGGCTTTAGTGCTTCCTCGATATGAGGACATGAAACAATTGGCTTTCCCTGACGTGAAAATAGACCATTGGCAGTTGCAATACAACGCATACCATCAAGCTTAGGTTGAGAAAAAACTTCTGTCCAATTATCATTCCAACCCTTGAATGAAGAAGCAAGCATAGGTTCAATAATTTTTGAACCCTGCTCAACGTCTTCCTTGTTACGATGATACTTACGAGCCAACTTCTTTTCGTAAAGAGCAAGTACTTCGGCCTTGGCTTGTTCTGAGTCGGAAGTTTCGTTCTTCTTTCCCTTGTTCTTGCCGGTAGCCTTCTTCCATTCAGAAGTAACTAACTGCCCATTTTCAATACCAGAAACAGTACGATATACATCATCTTCCTGCTCCATATACCAAATCCGAAGATTTAAGTTTTCGTCAATATGATATAGTGTATCGTACTTCATTTTTCACTCGTCATTCTTCAAGAGGTAATTATTGCTGATAGCCTTAAAAGAGAATTGGTGCTGATTTGACTTATACACAATTCCCTCGGCAGGAAGACCATTATACATGGTTTTATCTGCCAATGCAAGAGCTTCTTCTTTTTCTGGATATCTTGCGTTATAATCCAAAATAGGAACATGTTGCAATTCATGACAATATGTTGCAAGAAAACCACATCTTTCAATCGGTGTAAGATATCTCTTATAATCGATATGATACACATCAAAAATGAAAAAATGGTGCTCCTTCAATTGAGCACGATTATGGTTTACACCCGGTCCTACAAGCTCACCCTGTAAGGCAAAGTTGCGGCCTAATGTAAGATAATCACGTAGCTCAAGCTTGTTAGCCATTTGCCAATAAAGATTTTCGGCTTCCTCGGTCAAATCCCAATTACGACTGCACACACCAAAGTTTCCTTCGTTGTAATAGACAGTCATTGAAGAACCATCAAGTTTTGTAGTTAGCTCAAATGTATCATCACCATACAGATTACGTTCTTTATATGTAATATTCTGAATACGTTCCTGATCTGTCTTTGGAATGAATAGAGGAAAGTTTCCCTTTACTCGTCCTGTCAGATTTGATGGAAGCGGCTGTTCATACTTCTTGACACCAAGCCATTCTGTGACATCATCGAATTCCTCGACAGTGCGAGTTGCACCACCATAAAATACAAGCGGTGCTTCACCACGAATAACCAGATCAGGATACTCGTTTAGAGGAATAATAAGTCCCTGTGAAAGCTCACCACGGAGCTTCATTGACTTGATACGGAACCCGTCACCAAGGTTGCTGGTTGTCCTGAAACATCCGTTACGAAGGAATTCGTAACGTGGATCGACTGGCAAAAACGAATCGACCTCGAAATACACCACTAGGTCGCCAACCTTGTGAATATCCTTCTTGACAATAATATCCCAACCTTGAATTTCTGCAATCTCAAGGGTATCTGCATTAGGATGCACGCGAAGATTGGTAATCTTCTTGATACTTGCTAGTTTACGTGTAATGTCGTTCATAATCATACTTTCTTTTTTGTCACTGGTGATGCAATCGTTCCCAAGTATCTATATTCATTAAAAATAGATTTTACTTTTTTCATAGCTTCTTCTTCACCATACATATTTACTTTTGCTTGCCATCCGTTTATAAACGTACCATGTCTTTTCGCATCAGCTACATTTTCTTTAGGGGTTCCAAAATATAAATGTTTATGGTTACTACATTTCTTATTTCCACAAGAATGACACACATGAATTTTCATTCCAGAAGGAATTGTTGTGTCTAGAACAAAAGCTAGTAATCCTTTGTAATAACTAGACATACCTCCACGCTCAATACACTTTTCATTTAAATCTAAATGTTTTTGTCTTTCTTCAATAGAAAGTTTTATATATTCATATATATATCAATCATTATTACCTTTAAAAATGGTGTATCTACTAGGATTCGAACCTAGACTACCCGATAATCTGTCGGTGCGGACTTATAAGGACCGTGTGCTAACCGTTACACTATAGATACATAAAAAGTTGAGCCTTTTGTAGTCGTGCTCAGGACTAGGGACAGTAGGTTCAACCCATCATCCTCCACCACTTGCATTTGATAGATACAAGAAACTAGGGAGTGTAGTATTTTCGTACTACACGCCGCCCGCCGCCTTATTTTGATAGAATAAGGAAACTACCCCCCATTAGGAGGACCACCTAGTTTAACTAAAAAACTAGGAAAACTGAATAACAAAGAGCCTTTTAATGTCATGCTCAGGACGCATTTATCAATCACTAAATATATTATTTATATCAGATTAGATCATGACAAGCTCCTTGGTTAAGTTAATCTTATCTAAAACTTACAAGATTCTCTAAAATCTAAATCTAAAATCTAAAATCTAAATTTAAAACTTAGACCATGTTTGGCCCCCTCCTTCAGGGCTTCGTTTAAGAACTAACCGTTTAACAAGACTGACTTTATCATAAGTCAGGAGAAAGTCAAGAACTTTTTAGAGAATGTCTTTCGATTTTCTAAGAGCACTATATGTAGCCAAAGCGTCTTTATGAATTCCACGACCTTGACGTAAACGACCACTATATAAAATTGCAAATTTACGACCTCTTTCATATGACGCCTGATCATTCAGGTTGACTATACCATCATAGTCATATGGTAAACCGGCACGAAATTCATTAAATCCCTTCTGAAAGGACTCACGCATCATCACATTTTTAAAAGTCGTCTTTACTCTCATATGATTATGCATGACAATCTCCGTGTTTATGATTCATCCTACTATATCGATTTGAAATGTCAATAAATAAAATGAACAACAAGGATAATTATGGCAACATACAATTTTCAAAAAGTAGCAAAAAATCTACCATTCGACAAGAAAAAGGCAGGACCAGAGCAATCTAGGGAATGGTTCCGAAACCTTGCCTACAACATCAAGAAAACCAGTGTACCACAATTTCAGAGAAGTGCAACACCTTTCCAGAATATTGAGAATCTTTCTCCTAATTCAATCGGAAAGATGTATTGCTTTACCTACGATCCTAAGTGGAAAGAAAAACTTCCATACTACGACGTTTTTCCTTTGATTTTCCCTATCGATTTCAAGTCAGATAGAATGCTAGGAATCAATCTTCATTACCTTGCACCGGGCCTTAGAGCACGTTTAATGGATGCTCTGTACACTACCATCAATAACGACAAATATAACAAGACAACCAAATTAAAAATCAATTATGACATTTTGAAGGCCGCATCACAATTCAAATATTTTAAACCTTGCATCAAGACTTATCTTTTTGATCATGTACAGTCTCCGTTCATGTACATTCAACCTGAAGCATGGGATTATACCTTATTCTTACCACTTGAAAGATTCAAAAAGAAAGATAAGAATTTTGTGTGGCTACAAAGCAGTTTAATGGTGTAATATGAACATTAACGATTTTCAGCAAAGTGCAAACACATATGGTTTTGCTTCACCTAACAAGTTTGAAGTCGATATTTCATTACCTAACATTCTAAACAATGTCAACGGAAATTTCATTCTAAATCAGTTTGCCGGTACTCAGAACTTGACTAATGGTTCACAAAATCCTATTATTAATCAATTCTCTACAGGAAGTAATTTTTTTAGAGTCCGTGCAGATAGTGTTATTTTGCCGGGGGTGGCATTTTTAACAAACGATACTAACAAGCTCGGCGTCGGACCTAGAATCAAACAGCCTTATAATGCCGTCACTTCAGATTGTCACGTTCAATTTTTAAACGATGCTGAAGGATTATTAGAGTCTTTCTTTAGTATATGGACAAACTTCTGTTTTAATTATTCAGAAGATAATGTTAGCCAAACAGCTTCATATTATACAAATTATCGTCAAGACATAACAACCACAATAAAAATATATAAATATGACGATGCTGGTAACGTAATTAACGTATACACACTTATCGGAGCATTACCTACAATGGTAACACCAATAAGATTAGGATGGGATCAACTTAATTCAAAAATAAAGATTTTGGTTAATTTCAGTTATCAAAATTTCGCAATAAGTGCTACTTAAGGAATAATAATGATACCGAAAATACTACTGGCTACGGCTTATATAGAACAACCGTCTACGAAGAAAAATCTAAAATTTCGTCCGTTTCTTGTAAAAGAAGAAAAAGTTCTTCTAATGGCAAAAGAAAGCGGAGTATTTCAGGATATTATGATAGTCATCAAAGACATCGTGCAGGCTTGTTGTCTAGAATCTAACTTTAATGTAAACGATATTACTTTATTTGATCTAGAATATTTCTTCATAAAGTTACGTGCTATCTCAATAAGCAACATTGAAAGATTTTCATCTGTAGACAATGATGATAACATCACTTATAATCATATTATAAATTTTAACGAAGTAGAAGTAGACTTTCCAGAGAAAGTTTCTAACAAAATAGAAGTAACTAAAGATTTAACATTAGTATTAAAATATCCTACAGTTAGTATTTTTGATGAAAAAGATTTAGAAACTATCTTCAAAAAAGAAGGTATACATTATCTTATCTTACATTGCATTGATAAGGTATTCGAACATGATAGTCTTATCAGACTTACACAAGAAGAAAAGGCAGAATTTTTAGGAAATCTAGACGTAAAAACCTATAATAAATTAAAAGATTTTCTTCAGTCTACTCCGAAAATAGATCACAAAGTATATTGGACCAATTCTTTAGGTATTAAAAAATTCTGGCAATTTAGTTCAATAAAAGATTTTTTTTTATTTCTATGATTCATAAAAAACTTTATGATTACCATAAAGAAATAAACATTCTCATACGTTATCATTCTTTTAGTATAGAAGATATAGAAAATCTCATTCCATTCGAACGAGATTTACAAGTCGGAATTATTATTCGCGATTTGGCAGAAAAAAAAGAAAAAGCAGAAAGAGAACAAGCCGGAAGATTTTAAAATCTTCCGGTATTGTCATCGGCGTGAATGCTGGCGTGAATTGCGTTACCACGATTTTCGGTAACTGTGCTCACCTTTTCAAGCACGGCATTCTTATTGGTACGATGCAAAATCGTATGTTCGATTTCTGCATTCACATAAGTTTTATGTTCAGACAGAACTTTTCCGTTTGATGTGTCTACGATTCTATACAGATACTTGCTCATGATTTATCTCCTTATAAATCTAATATAACACTTTCATTTCAGATGTCAAGGTCTAAATCTCCATATTGATTTATTCCTAATCCAACAAAAGTTGTATCATTGAACGTGGTCTTATACTGAATATGCCAATGACCATGAATCCACAATTTAGGCTTGTGAATTTTAAACATTTCGTCGAGCATCTGATTTGTCATATTTTTGCCGACTCGTTCTTCTGAAAGCCTAAAATTATTCATACTGGCACTTCTAGGCATGTCGTGCGTCACCATAATCGTAGGCTTGATATATTCATAACCATTGATAAGTGCTACAGCCTTTTCATATGAAACTTCTTCATCAGGCCACCAATCCTTATAAGGTTGACGATAGCCACGATCAATAGACCATGCACCACCAATAAACATCATACTGCCGCCTTCAAAACGGTCTAAATGACCATCTACAATGAAATTATCATATAACATGCATTCATCTAGGCAATCGTGATTGCCGCGAATAAATCTATGATTTTTATTAACTTTAGAAATGTCTGGATTGTTTCCAAAGCCAATACCATAATCTCCGACCTGAATACTTTTTGCACCCGGATACGTTTCTTCTAAGTCTTTGATAATTTTATCATAAGACTCAAAATCACCATGAATGTCACCTATAAATCTAATCATTTTTAAATCCTTAAACTGAACCTGAGGCTCGACCATTAGGAGCCTGTGTCACAAACAATTCTTTTAATCTTTCATCAGGAGGGGCCACATTACGACCTCTCATATTCTTTAGCATATTATCATGATGAGATTTATTGTCAAGCATATTATTTTGAACTGCTTGAACAGGACTACTAATTTGTGTTGGTGCAGGAGGCTTAGACGTATTATAAGAATCTTCCTTGGATTTCTGTACAAGATTATTAACAAGAGGATTATCTTGTTTAACAGTCATGTCAGGATCAAAATAAGACTTTTCAGGATTCATAATATTACTTAAATTAGAATTAGTTACACTAGATTCTTTAACATTACTAATAGTATCATTAGATAATGTAGAAGTCTTAGACGTATTATAAGAATCTTCTTCACTAGATTTTTTAACAATACTATCCAAATTTTGACTATTACGACCTTTCATTTGTTCGGTTCTATGTAACTCAGCAATTTTAATTTCATTTTGTCTTGCCTGCTCTGGATTATTATCTTTACCTAATAAATGTGAACCACCTTTACCATCATTAACACCAGCTAACTGATAAGAAGCTAAATCCCATTCTCCACCTTTACCAGTATACGGAATATATTTTTGATTCTTTTCAGGATTATTAGGATCAAAACCATTTCCATTCCACTGATTAGCTACCCATGCACCTTTTACACTTCCTTTATCGTCAGTATCCATCTTAAGAAGATTTACACCATGATCACGACCAATACCACCGACACCACCAGTACCAGCAGCATAACGACCATCAGGAGTTGTTGTAATTAAAGGTGTTCCAATAGCGGTATCTTTACTAGGAGCGCCTTTACCTACCCAATTTGAAGCATAGGCGTCTGCACCTTGCTTAGGATCACCTAATTTAACACCTACAGATGCAGCAGTAAGAGAAACACATTCATCATTAGTAATCAAACCTTGACGCTTTGCTTCACTTAAATGTTCAATTACATCTTGTGGTGTCTTAGGACGATCTACCTTAGATTCTGAAATAGAATCAGAATTTGCTACATTAGGTAAATCACTAATTTTATCAGCTACATAGCTACTACCTTTACCACTAAAAGAGTTTGGATTAGCAACAGCACTCAATCTACCTTGACCAGCATTACTGTCACCAATTATCATAGCACCCGGATATTTGTCTCTGATTTCTTTTCCAGCTTCAGAAGTCATATGATAATTATCTTCACCTTTACCCCATCCTGAAGGATATTCAGTTTTAACACCAGCTTCGGTAGCAGCCTTTAAGGCTCCATCATAAGCATTACTTGTAGGAGACTTCTGACCACTAGCAGTCATATCTTTACGAGGAAGAACAAGAACGGGATCGTAACCCTTTGCTTTTAATTCATCAATAGATTTCTTAACACCTTCGTATGATTTTTTAGGATCATCCCAATCATTAGTTCCAGCAGCTAATAATACAGGCTTTCTGCCAGAAATTGCTTCCTGTGTCGTATCAGATTTTTTACCTATACTACCAGCCAAAGCTTCTTTACGACTTGCGATAACTGCTTGTTTACCTTGTGCTAATTCTTCTGGTGTGATATCTTTATCATCTACAGGTCTAACAATTTTATCCGTTGGTGCAGCAGTATTAAATACGCTTCCTCCAACAACTTGTCCACCACTAGCAAGCATGTTGTCACGATAACCAATATTGGTTCCCGGTCCATAAGCCTTTGAACTATTAGCAGTAAAGTTCTTTTGATCATGAGAAATATTATCAAGATAATCAGAAGCATTTTCTTCTACTTGACTTAATCTCTTAGGATTAGGATTAGTAAAATTACTACTTGATCTATGACCGTCAGCACTTGTTCCTGTGACAGATTGAAACTGATTAGGAGCATGAAGTGCATCAATAACACCACCTTCTTTTGATCCTCTTGCTCTATTAAGAATAGAAGCCATAACCATAGCATCTTCTTTAGGATTTCCTCCTGATTCGGCTACTGTAGCGGCTTTTAACTGATGATATTCATCATCAGACATTTTTCTTCCAAGATATTTCTCTGCGACTTCTCTACTATTTCCTTTTTGAGGAATTTCTTTCTTGGCTTCTTCGTCGGTAATTTTCTTTGTACTGTAAGAAAAGTGACCTCCTATTTCAGTCTTTTCAATTCCACCAGCAGCCAATTGTTCTGGACTTAAACTTTCCAATGCTTTTGCTTTAGGATCGTCAGCAGACAAAGAGCCACTCTGGACAGCATTAAAGGCTTCTTCCTGATCCTTGGTCAATGTGGGTTTAGGAGCTTCCTGATGACCGCCTGAATGGCTTTGTGAGCCTCCACCGCCTGCATAATGTGAAGAAGGACCAGTAGAAGGAATTATAGGATTGTTAATCTTTCCTACAGGATCGGTAAAGAGAACGTCGCCTGTCTGTCCATGTTCGTATCCTTTCATCTTTGAATCGCGAATAAGAGAACCATCAGCACTTCGACCGTGTTCAGATTTTCCTTGTTCAATTAGATTGGAAAGGTCAATTTTACTTAAAATACCATTAATTTCTTCCATTTTAGTTTTTTGTTCTTCTAAAATAGAGGTCTTTTGATCTTCTAATTGCTTCTGAATCTTCAAAGATTCTAAAATCTCTGTTCGGGTAGATTCTTCTGTCTTCTTTGTTTCATCAACAGAAGATTCAGTATGAGTTATATTATAAAGTTTACTATTAATATTAGACTCTAAATGAGTATCCATGGCCGTTAAAGAAGCTATTGTTTCTTTAGTAGCAGTAATCTTTTTATCAATTTCTTCAATTACACTTTTGTTGAGGTCTTCAATCTTACCCTTTTGTCTTTCAATAGGATTAGATGAATTATTTTTATCTTTAGGATCAGAAGGAGTAAGTGTAGCATGAGAAGGATTTAATGGGTCTATATTAGCATCTGAAATTTCATCGTCGAGACGAGCATTCTTATTGCTTACTTCATCAGCTTTTTTCAATTCGTCTTCAGTATATACTTTTTTAAATATATCTTTTACTTTAGATTCTTTTTCTTTATCTTCTTTATTTTTTTCATCAGCTTTTGTTCCTATATAATAGGCTGTTGCACCTACACCAGCAACAGCCAGAGCACCTACAACTTCAGGTGAAGTAATGGCACCGACGAGTAATGGCACCATCTTTTTGAACATGGCACCAATACCAACACCTTCAGCAACATCTAATAATTCATCTGCACCGCCACTAGAAGGTGAATTACCCTTTCCACCAGAAGAATCACCGTCTGAATTTCCGGCTAATTTTAAATTTTGTTCTAAACCAGAGAATTTTTTGACAAGATCATGAGTATCTATCTGCATAGCAACAAGTATTTCATTACTCTTAGAAAGAGTAGTATGAATATTTCCTAATTCATCCAGAATTCCAGATTCTAGATGACTGCCTACAGTATTTAAAGAATTAGTATTATTCGAAATCGAATCATTAATAGCATCACTTTTCTTTAAATAATCAAGTTTTTCATCATCATCCTTGTCTTCAGATGACTTATCGAAGAGAGCGCCTTTGAACATAGGAAATGAGTCGTCCCATGTTTTTTGAGCGACTCCCTTAGACCATTCTGAAAATGATGAACCCATACGACTAGCTAGACTAGATGCCATTTTTATTCCTTTAAATAAATATCTCAAATATTTATAAGGAATAAAATATGCAAATATTAAACAATAGCAAAATTAAGAATGATCCGTTTTATAAGGAGTGGCGTCTAGTCGGAGCTTACGTATTTTTCATAATCTGTTTATATGACTTTGTTTTTGCACCTATTTCATTAGTTTTGTATTCAATATATACAAAAACAGCCTACGTAGCTTGGGTTCCGTTGACAACTCAAGGTGGCGGATTATTCTATCTTGCATATGGTGGTATTCTAGGTATTTCTGCATGGGGTAAATTCTCTGAAAATCGAGATATGCTGAAATTTACAGCAGACAATAATGATGATACAAACAATCCACCGAATGGAGACGAAAAAAAAGGGACTTAAAAGTCCCTTTTTTATTCCATTAATTTGCGGAAGTATTCTTCGTCAACTTCCTGTCCTGTAGCCTTTTTAGAAGGTTCATTGGCGGCCTTCTGTTCCTTTGGTGGGGAACGACCCTGAGTTTCACTCTTGGTGTCTCCTTGGTCTTCTAATGGCTTTCCTGTCTTGGTATCAATTCCAAGAACGAAATCCAAACGCTTCTTCAGAGCATCATAGTCTTTAAAGTTTGAAGGATCGATGTACTGCTTCAAGGACCATTTTGGATTTGACTGAATTTCATTGTAAATCTGTTCCATTGTCTTTTCGTCGGCAAGTGGACCACGTTCTTTCCAAGAGGTATTTGAATAGTTACGCTGAAGTTTATTACCCTTCTTTTCAGAGAAGATAACAATCTTCAAACTTGCACCATTGAATAAATCAAACGGATTTAGCTTTTCAATCTGTTCTAGACTACCTTCGATAACTGGTGGATTAAGAGCACGATTGATATAGTCAAAAATGACCTTACCAAACTTAAACTTTTTGATCTGACCATTATTTTCAGGATTGGCTGAGTCAGAAATAACATAGACATTTGCACGGAAATTTAAATTTCTCTTTTGTGCAGAAGCTTGCTGACGGTTTGGATGATTTTCATCCTTTGTAGAATCCCAAAGTTTCTTGTTGAATTCTCCAACAGGATCAGTAGTATCGATGCCGGGTGTAGTACGTGAGTTTTCGATATACCAGCGACCATTAGCCTGATTTTCAAATGAATGTGAAAACCACTTCACAAATGGAAGTCTTTCAGACTCGATTGGAGGAAGGAAGCGAATAACTGCAATTCCATTTCCAGACTTGTCTACACCGGGATACCAATCGTCAGGATCGGCTTCATATGTTTTTTGGGGGGCATTCTGCTTTTCTAATTCGGCAGAAACTTCTGCTAGAAAGGCATCGCTATTTTTCTTATATGCGTTAAAAAGTGACATAGTTCTCCTTGTATGATTGTATCAAAGTATCGTTGTATGATTGTGTGTTTCCACAGTATTATTTATCATTTTTCCTCGGAAAAATCAAGCAAAAGTTACTTTTTCAGGAAGTTTTTTTTCGTTGCTGCATCAGCAAGTTTTGCTTTCATTTCTTGATCTTTTTTTATTATTGGAAATATAGTCTCAAGCTCTATATCTCGTTTATCACATAGTACAATTATAGCTTCCAAATAATCTAATCCAAAATTAGTCAGATTGTTTAATTCTTCTTTGAATTCTTCTACATTAAACTCGAAATTAATCATTTAATACTACAGGATTTTCTGAAATAATTAAATCTAATATTTCATCAGGAGTTTCTGATACTTCAACAACTCTATTATTAGTCAGACCTATAATTGTTAAAATGTTCTGGTCTTCAGACAAAATAATTCCTTTGGTCTGAATAGGTCTACGAGCTTCAATAGATACAATTTCATTAGGGTTTACATAGACATCATAAAAATGATATCTATTTGTTCTTGTTAAATGAATAAGAGACATTTTTTCCTTTATTTGTTGATGGTGCCCGTAGTAGGACTTGAACCTACACGATTTCTCGGGGGATTTTAAGTCCCCTGCGTCTACCAATTCCACCATACGGGCTTTTAATTTAAATGGTAGGCCCAGAGGGACTTGAACCCCCATGATTTTACTCGGCGCGTTCTAAGCGCGCTGCGTCTGCCGTTCCGCCATGAGCCCATAATACATAATAGCATTACTATTTATAAAAGTCAATAGCCAGAATCCCGATTCTCCACTGGCTGTTTTTGTTGACACTCCGATAGCTGTAGTGTGTCGTTTACGGATTAACCAGCACAAAAACAAAATTTATTGATCGTCTATATATTGACTTTTATAAATGGTGAGCAGGGATGGATTTTCACCACAATCCTTAAGGATGAATAGCACTAACTAGTATCTCTATTCATGCAGCACCACTCTGCCGCCTGCTCATAATAGTAAATGGTCCGCAGAGTAGGAATTCGCACCTACACAGCACAGAGACGGGGCTTTTACAGAGCCTTGGACTCACTCGTGTCCAGCCTGCGGGTTATTCTTAACTAATGGCGCTCTGAGCAGGATTCGAACCTGCATTGATGCTATCGCCTCCTGTTACAGTTACTGCGGCTTAGAAGACCGGACTGGTATCAGAGCATATTCTATTTATTGTTCCAAACTGGTATCGCTATTATAGGCGGTTTATATTCTTTTGTCAAGAGAGAAATCAAACCGCCTACTTTTTTATCTCCACGACCTAACGCATTAATTCTGCATTGATCTGGATCATTTTCAAAGTAAATTTCTTCAAATTCTACATCATCATAATGATGGTTAATAAAAAGTTTAAAAGATTTCAATCGGTTTGGACTACAGAAATCAGGATGCGTTACCACAATATGAGGCTTACCCACCAATAAATCCTTTACGGAAATTGGATCGTCAATGATATACGCATCTGGATACATTTCTCTAGCCAGATGCGTTTTACCAGAGCCCGGTAAACCTATGATTATAGTTACTTTCATATTAACTCGATTTCACCGTCTTTGTTCAACTTGTATGCTACAGCCAAAGCTGAATAATCTGTACGATTTCCGTAATATTCGCTTTCACTTCTTGAGAAATTCAAAATATTTTTCTTCTTGAATTCCATCAATTGTCGAATTGTCATAACATCAAGATCAATAAGACCTAGAGTATGAAGACCTAGAAGCAATTTGTCAACGTCTAAATAATAATCTTCATGATAAGGTTGCGGATCGCTGCTATCCCAACAACTACCACCACTTATACCACCAGTTGTTTCTTCGATACCTAGAAAGCCTTCAGGCAAAAGGTAGTATGCATCCTCATAACCATCCCAATCACCTTTACCGAACATAAGCAAGTCGGCATTGACAACTTTACGTTCTAATTCTTCAATTCTTTTATCTTTCTTAACTGTCATTTTTTCTCTCCAATAAATTTTGTTCAATTTCCTGACCGTGCATCCAATGCTTTACGGTTTGGACATGATTTTTTCGCACATATTTTGAAACTTTTAGACGAAAGTCATTGTATGAAATCTCGTCGGCTACTCGAATAACGTATCCTTCTTGGTTACTCCAATCCATAGAATAATCAATTGCTCGGATATCACGTTCATTCCAAAATCCATCATAAAGGACTTTTACCGGAGTGATACCGAGCAGAGTAAACCATTCTAATGTATCATCCCAAGAAAGGCAAATGTTTTTTTCGTTCCAGATTGAAAATCCCTGAAAATAGTGACTCAGGTCTTCATATCGAATAGAATGGACTGCGTAGAGATTTTCTCCACAGACTCGCCATCCTTCTGGTATCTCATGTGAGATAGAAGACCTGAATTGTTTTACATAATTTCTGGAAGGATGATGACGACCATCTACGCTACGAGCATGAATGTAATCGCGATACATAGTCGTATTTTCACCATCCATTTTTTCAGTTATGATGATACGACCTTCCTTGAATTTATCGAGAGATTTAATAATACGATCATCGTCTGTAATATTCTCTGACCAAGGTAAATGATAGGTACGAGGGTATTTTATATAATTTGTAAAAGTTTCTAAAACCTTACCTTGTTTCAATACCTTTTGAACACTTTCGTCAAAAAATAATTCACCTTTAAGGCGTTGACCATTCGGCAGCAGGATATTACCCCACTTGTCATAAATCTGATCATCGTAAAGCTGCTCTGGAATTACCTTTTTGGCAATCTTGCAAGCTTCACGGACTTCCTCGACCGTGATTTCTGTAGTTTCACATTTGATATGGTGTTCTTCGCACACAGAGGCACCGTTGGCGAGATAGTAACCACCGTCAGACCACAGTCTACGTTCCATTATGTGATGGGCGTCTGCGGCCTTCCTAGAGCAGAAGACGCACTTGTGACCGTCTCTTGCGAGAACAGCCTCTCTAAATGCGTCTCTTGTCATTAACATAAGTCACCTATATCTTCTGTATAACTCGTAAATATTTGTCTGGATGTGCCTTTTCAAGGATTGAAGAAGGAATAACAGAAGCAGACCATTTTGTATTTTCTGGTTTATCAATCCAGTTCACAATATAAAGTGTTACTTCAGCTAAATAAAAAGCAATACCAATAACTTCACCAAGATATATTCCGCCTAAATTGACCCAAACATAATCACCATTTTCAAATTCAGTCATTTCATTTCTCCAAAATCTAAAGAACATAATCGCAAAAATTCAGAAGCTTGTCAAGGACGTATTCCATGGAACAAAGGAAAAAAATACAAACGAAATATTGCACCTTGGAACAAGGGACTCAAAACCGGACCAATGAAACAAGAAACCATAGACAAATTAGTAAATTATCGATTAGGTAAACTATGGTGGAATAATGGTGTCTCTGAAATTAAAGCAGAGACACCATTAGAAGGATTTGTAAGAGGAAGGTTAAGGAAACCCCTTAACTCTTATTCGCATAATCAAGAGCCAGTGTCATTGCTCGGAGCTTCAAGTCCTTGACCTGACCGTACCACATGTTGCTTACGCGAGCATCTTCGGTACGACCCATAAGATGATCAGTAACATACGTTACCGCATTTGCGGCCTGCCACCAGCTATGCGGAGCGAATTCCACACCCGGTTGATGCTCAAGAGCCAGAACAGAAGCCTTGGCGTTCTTGCTCAGTTCCTTTTCGACGGCAATCTTGGAAATCTTCGGAAACACTTCGTTAAAGAATTCCTTGACGCTTTCATCGTTATACTGCTTGGAACCAAGGAAGGTAGCAAGTTCCTCGTATTCGGTCATCTTCTTTTCGACAATACCAAGGGTTTCCTTGATAATTTCGTTGTTGATGACGACGCGGTGAGAAGCCTTGAAAACCTTATCGGCCTTACCATTCAGAGCCATGGTCAAGGTGTTATTGCAGACAACACGAGTAGGTGTAAATCGAATATCGCGGCTGAAACCATACTTGTGGAAGTTGGAGAACAGAAGACGACCTTCGACCTTATCACCATTGAAAAGATTGAATTCCTTGTTGACCTTGGCGAGAACCCAAACGATCTTGCCATTCTGAAGTGAACCGGCAGTTTCCATCTGCATTTCACCACGCTCGACGAATTCCTTGAAGAAGGCGAAAGCCTCGGAATTCTGTGTGACATTCCAGTCATCACCACCGATAATATCGAGTTCGGTGTTGTCGCTGTCACGGAAAAGTGACTGACGAGACAACAGAACTTCATTTTCACCAATGCGGGAATACATAGGATGCTTGCTGACGGTCCAATTCGTCCCGGAAGCGATCATCATTTCCTCTGGCGTAAGATCGTTGGAAACTGCATTACCCAAAGAGTGCCAAGGGCGTTCACCAGAGTAGGCCATTGTTTCGACATTGTGAGACATTTGATTTGATCTTTCATTATAAATAGAAGGGACCATTTCCCGTTCTTGAAATCAATCTAGAACATTTCATTTCTTATGTCAAGGAAAATTTCAAATGATTTATCTTTATAAATAATGTTATGGATATTAACGTTTACGCAAACACAAATTTTTCTTATAGCTACAATACGACTTTAGATAATACTGTATCTTGGTCGGTAAATAGCCATGTCGTAACTCTTGATTACGAACCTATCATTATAGCAAACATAGACGTAGGATACATTAATAGCACAATCGGAGCAGTTGTCAACAACCTTCCTAATGCTTGGAATAATTTTAATGTTTCTATTACAGCAAATAATGTGCAAACACAACAATTATTTGCTAATTCTCTTTTTGAAGATGAAAGAACATTAATCCTACAAACCGTATTTACAAGTAATACAGGTAATGTTATTTCAGGTAACAATGTTTACCTGAGAGTAAGAAATTTTAGCCTTTAAATTCTTTTAAGGCTTCAGTTGTAATTAAGGCTTCAATAACGTCGATGCTCGGAACCCTGATCTTTCGAAATCGATATGAATTCCACATATTACGATTCTCGATAATGTGATACATGTAATCATCAAGATTAGAACGAGTTGAATAAATCGTTCCTGTACTCAAAATACCACATGTATTTGAAGAATCAATACATTCCACAAAATAATAATCAATCGGTCGTTGGGCGTTCTTGGACATTTTCTTCTCGTTCATCTTTAGGAGGTTCATAAACTGGTGGAGGTTCAACACCCCATGTGTGAGCAGCTAAATCTCCTGCGTAGTTATCAGATAACATAAGTCCAGTACTTTGTCCACCATTTCTTTCAACTGCCTTCTTAAATCTATCAAGAAATTCGTCTGTTCGTGGAAATGTCACTAATTTAGGAATATCTCCACGAATAACAAGATAGATTCTATTATCATCGTACCATCCTGTTTCTATAATAAATTTACTGTTACTCATAGTATATAAAGGAATACTATAATCTAAAGGTTTTGGTAAACCAATAATATTAGCAATACCGACGTAAATGAAACAAATCATTAAAATATTTGCAACCAATACATAAATTCTATACTTACTTTCAACAAAAAAAGTAATTGCAAGAAATACTAATGAAAGTATAAACCAAAAAAATAGTGGATAACCAAATATATTCATATTATTTACCTAACGGCAAGAAATTTATTAACAGTATTAAATGAAGAATCTACAAATGTTCCTGTGTCATCTATACGAAAGTTGAACATTGTTTTATCTTCTTTTTCATGAGTAAAATGCCATGTAGTTTTTAATACCACAGGACTACGACCAAAATTATCAGGATATACAATTCTTAAAATCATAGTAGCATCAATAGGATCGGTAGAGTGATCTACAGTGGTAGCCTTATGATTTGAAAAATAATTAATGTCGAATGTCCACTCACCCGGATAAATCTTGTTTCCGCACATGACTTCCATATTTGTATGTTCTGGATTATTAGCAAATCCTGTAACGTCTCGGAAAAGGTCTAGACCAGCACCATGCATACGGCTATAACGTACAGGAATCTTTTCAGTAGGAGCTATTCCCCATAAATCTAAATCTACGTCGCGATCATTAGGCCAATAAATTTCTGCACAGATTCGACCCGGAATGATATTTGTGTCACTAGGGCCTTGAGGTAACATTGACATTACAACGAATATTGCCATCATGACAGCAGCAAACTGAATTGAAATGTCGAATAAAATCCATCCTATAAGACTTTCGGCATTACGATGCTTTGATTTCATTCTTCACCTATAAGGTAGAAGTTAAAACCTAACCATAAGAAACCGATCAGACCAATAAGAGTAGTATTAGCAAGAGTCAAACAACCTACCTTCAAAGCCGTTAGAATGTCCTTGGGATCGCCTGAGACATTGAGAGCATGAAAGAGTAGGCTAAGACCCTTAGAAGTCCCTATGACGCCAATAAACGGCATGTAAGGCTTAATCCAATGTAACCATCTTTTAATCTCAGATGCATTTTTAACACCTAACTTTTCATCTTTGTAGGATTGAAAAATTGTAAGGATTGTATTTAAAAAAATCAAAAATGCCAATACATAAGAAATTCGACTCGCATCATCTTCAAAATATTGTGAAATGTATCCATAGAAATATGAGATACCTACAACAGAAAAAAGAAATACATTGACGAATATTAACTTAAAAGTATTATTGTACATTGATTATCCTTAAAAGATAGTATTTATCGGCTAGGAAAGACCTAGCCGATAATTGTCCCAATTTAGACCGCCCCAAAGAAAACGAACCTTGTCGTGATGATTAATATTCTTTTTGATGACTTCAAGCATTTCTGTCATAACATCAGCATGAGTTACATCAGGCTTATCAAAAAGTTTAAAAATAATTGCACGAACATGACCGTTAAGTTTGGTGTAACCGAGAGCGAAATCCTTTCGGCTTATATCACGATATTTGACTTCCTGAAGGATATCAAGAATTTTGAATTCGGCTACCTCACTGAATTCAATCCAGAAATCGTGTTCGAAGCGTTCAAGGGTTTCCTTATCTTCCTTCATAAGGAGGCCCTTAAAGTCGTCTGCCTGACCATTGATCAGAATTGAAATGACATTCTTCTCACGACTAATATCGTCCTTGGCCCTATGATAACGGCAGTACTCGTCGCACTTAACCTTCACCATATGACCGTCAGCAAATCGAATTACGAAGCCTTCGATACCAGACATTCCTTTGATATCTTCAGCAAGCTGTTGCATGTTTGCAACAGTACCAAGATACTGATTTACAACTTCGATACCATAATTTTTCTTATAAGTATCAAAATAATCATAAGGTTGATACTTACCTGTAACTGTATCACGAATGGCAATAAGTACAAGACGATCAAAAGGATGATCAATAACAATTCTATTTTTGCGTGAACACCATTCAAAAATTGGAGTATATCCAATCATCATCATAAATTCTGCAAAATCACGATAATTATCGTTTACTTTCACAAATTCTTCAATCTGCGGAGTAAGGAAGGTCACACCAGCCTTTGAACCCCAAGTCAACAGACCATGAGTAATCATAGGAGTGATCATGCTGCCATCGAGCTTTTCCAAAATCCAATGAGGCTTGGAAAGGTCAAGATTTTCCACCAGAGCTTCAGGACGCTCGTTGACGTTGAAGAACTTGTGTAGGCGACGGGCCATGATCGTTCCGTCTGCATTGAACAGCAGACCACGACATTCCTTGTCGTAAGGATTGTTGAAGGTATCTGGCGTATTAAGAATGTAGTCGATAACGATATAGTCATCCTTGCGATTGACCACGATATTATCGTTTCCTGCAATATGAGGCAAAACATCATCTATATGATTGATAATCGGAAACATTTTAAATCCTTAATATGCTACGTTAGCATTTCCACGAAGTTGTTCAAGCGTCTGACGAATATTACCGGGAGGAATTTTCTTTCCATGACGACCTACGATAATTTTGTCTTTGCGACCGGGAAACCCATAAACCGTGTGACCACCAGTATTTCTTTCTAAAATCCACCCATTTTTTACAATGAGTTTCTTTAGATCGCGTTCGGACAGATTGACCGGAATTTTGTGCGACATGGTAGCTCCAATAAAAAATCCTAGAAACGATATTACACCATTTCTAGGACTTGTCAATCGATTATTTTTTTGAATTAAATCTTTGTCTTGGCAGCTAATTCTTGATATGATCGAGGATGCACATGATCTGGACCCGGAGTAAAACTTACAATAACATCATTAGGTTGAGCAGCTAAATAAATCTTTTTGTGTGCATTTTGATTTACAGGAGCAATCCAGATAATTCTAGAATTTTTATATCGCTGTCGAGTCTGAATTAAATTACTTTCTAATGCAGGATTATAAGGATCATTCGATCCTGAAGAAATATAGACTGTATCGAAGTTTCCTGAATAGGCATGAGCCAGAATCCATGCTGACGACATGCCTACCTTGGCTACCACTGTACAGCCTTTAATGACCCATGACAGTCCTACAGCTATTGAATCTCCGAGAATTAAGCATGAATGTAACAATTCTATAAATACTCCGTGTTAAAAGGAAGGATATTAGGAAGATTGAAATAATTATTCCTTTTTACTTAATTCTTCGTCAATCTTTTTCTTGACTAGTGAAAGAGAAGAATCTAAAACGCCATTTACTTTTTCATTTTGCATAACTTTTTCAGAAACTTCTGAAGCAGCTACAAGATAAAAAGTTTCTTTAGAAGGTATAAGAGAAGCAAAAAAAACAAAAATAAACGAAACAATTAATATTTTTGTAGGATTTTTATAATTCCATTTTTCTGTTGCTGCATAATGCCCTTTTCTATAATCACCGTTATTTGTTGCAGTTGCTATTACATAGATAATAGCAACTATTCCTAGTAAGATACCCAACATAACAAACAAACTTTTAAAATTTGATGTAATATCACCAATAACTAAAAACCATGATAAACTATTCATTTTGATTTTCCTCTGAGTAAATATGAAGGTTCTTAGTAATGCCTAATATACCTACAACCTATGCTACATTAATTAAGGATGTAAACGACCAATCCAGAAGTCATCGTTTAAATTTTACGGCCTACTGGCTTCCGTAAGAGCAGAATATGTTACCATACCTGTAACATCCTTAAATGGTGGACTTCTAGAGAATCGAACTCTAATCTCCACAGTGCAAGTGTGGCATCCTCCCGTTGAACGAGAAGCCCATTAATATTTGAAGGTTCCTGCCGTGGAGTATACCTACAACTTAAAAACTGTGCCCTACCTCTTACCCTTAGACAGCCCCTAGATTTCTCTAGCCATCGGACCTTGTTTCCAAGGCGAAGGTCTTATAATGGTTCAGGTGGCAGGATTTGAACCTGCGTTCTAAAGTTTCCAAAACTTCCGGGAACGGCCAGACTTCCCCACACCCAATCATAGGCTCAAGACCTTTTGCAAGGCCCAGACTTTTCTAGCTCTCTTATCTAGAATTACAACAACTACGTATGTTGCACGCTTGGTATCGCTCCAAGAAAATGGTTGCTCGGGTGGGATTTGAACCCACGAT
>Ga0302186_10001227_pt1 | contig 21778 bp, 26 predicted proteins | sample II_Bog_E1_2_FD_198782 | JGI IMG/M metagenome (GOLD analysis project Ga0302186, IMG submission 198782) | Peat permafrost microbial communities from Stordalen Mire near Abisko, Sweden - II_Bog_E1_1 | ecosystem: Environmental > Terrestrial > Soil > Wetlands > Peat | place: Sweden: Abisko...
CCGAAAGAAAAAGAGTCAGAAAAAGCCATCGAGAAAAAACCTAGCTCAACAAAGATGACCGAAACCAAGGAGATCGCTATTCAAACAATGGAGCAAGATGCCTTTGTGGATAAAAATGCAAAAAATAATGAATCCATTCAAAAGGTTATTGAAAATAACATGAAAAACACAATTGATAAAAAAAACGCACCTGAAAAACCAGTGGAAGCCATAAAACAAAATAAATCTACCAAAAGTGTGAAAGATCAAGAAACTACCACTGTCTCCAATAATGCCACCACGAAGCAAAAGGAGGAGAATGAAAAGGAAGAAAAAACAGTTAAAAACGAGACAACTCAGAAAAATGATATAAAAGAGAAAAGTCCAGAAACTAACAATACAAAGAATAACAATGAGAATGAGAAATCTCAAGCGCCAGAACAAAATCCTCTCAATGTCCAACAAAAAACAGTTAACTTAATTTTTTATTTTTTATTTAATTTTAATTTTTTTAGTTAAAAGATGAAGATTCCAACACATATTATTCAAAATATGACAACTCCAAGAGAGATGATAACTATAATTCATATTCAAGAAAGTCCAAGAAATATGATTATAATAATAATGGTTATGGTCAAAGTTATAATAAAACAGGCAAATATGAAGAAGAGTATTATGAGAAACCGTACGATTACGAGACCAAAAACTATAAAAATTATGGTTATTCAAAACCCTATTCCAACCCAAAATATTACGAAAACAAAACTTCCACAACTTCTTATTCAAATTACAAAAAGGATTACCGAGTTTAAAAATCATTAAAATTTTCACTTTATTTTGTTCATTTTTAGGAAAAACCAGAAATCACATTTGAATCCACCAGGAGGATTTTTATTCCAAAGGAAAATCCAAAAGAGGAGCCACAAAAAGCAACCATTCTCAACAAAAATAGCTCCACTAATAAAGACGTAAATTTTATTAAAAAAATTTCTTTTATAAAAAACAAAGCATTATATTAAAGGCTCCAACCAAAGAAAAAACGAAGCGCCCATCAAATACAAACAACATTTTTGAAGTTTTATCGGATAGTTAAAGTGTCACTTCATCTTATTCCAAAAAAAAATATTTTTTTTTTCATGATTTATGTAACTTAAAATTAAAAAAAAAAAAATAGAATAATATTTTGAAACAACAATTTTCTTTTGATTTCTAAATAAATATGGATAACCCAAATAAATTACCTCCCATAAATACCAACCCACACCCAACTACCAATAATTCCAATAATTCGGCCTTTAATCATAAATCTTTAGCTTTCCTCAAAAAGTCAAGAAAGCAAGCTGAAGAAGATGCAAAACTTTTGGCAAATAGAATCGCTCTCCTCAAGCAGGAAGAAATAAAGACTTTGAAAAAAATAGAAGAAACAAAGGCCAAGGCGATTGAAATTTATAAGTTAAAATTAAAAAATGAAGAGAAGGGCAAAAAGGTGAACTCACCAAAAATCTTTTCTTTTATTCATGATTTTTTAGAAGCAGAATCTCAAGGAACAACAAATTAACAGTGCTCATATTTCGAAAATTTCAAAAATTAACAACGAGAAAAAATCGAACTTGACGACCTTTGACAATGAGAAAATCCATCGAAAGGAAGAATTTATAAATAAGAAAATGGAGCGAATTCAAATGATGAAAGAAGAGAAGAAACTTTACCAAAAGAAGAAAAAGTTGAATATGGAAAAAAATGAAAGAATAGCGCTTGAACGAACTGAAATGATTAAGAACCAAAATTTGCAAGGGAAGTTGAAAATCAAGGAATTTTTCGAGAAAAAAAAGGAGAAATTCAAGGAAGAATATGAAATGGAAATGAAAGATGAAGAAACTATGAAGTTTAAAAAAGAAAGGGAAATTCTCAAAATGGAAAGATTGGAAATGGACTTGATTTCGAAACTCCAATCAAGCCAGGTGATGCAGAAAAATGCCTATGAAGAGTTAGAGCATGCATTGACCCTCCCTGCAAAAGAATTCGAGAAGAAATATATAAATGGCAATCCAAATGAAAACCCCGTCCCCATTCAAATTCAAACGAGTGGAGAAAATACTATAGAAGAAAAAAAAATCGATAATCCTATTGAAGACACATCGAATAATAAAAATGGAAATAATGAAAAGATTGAGAAAAAAGAAGAGGTGACACCAGAAAAAAATATCAAAAAAGATGAGAAAGAAACTGAAAAAACTTCAGATATAAAAGAAAATATTCAAGAACCGAAAAAAGAGGAGAAAGAAGAAAAGAAGGAATAAATCTTATAAAATCCAAAAAAAAGGATTTCTAAATATCATTATGAAAGCATAAAAAATAAGTGATTTAAAATGATAGAATGATTTTTGGGATTAAATATTATTTTTATTGGTGTTTAATTAATTATTGGCTGCTCATTTGTAATAATCAAAATAGTCCTCTGTGTATTCCTGCATTTTTTTGAATTGGTAAATATTCTCATCGTCAAAATAAATCCAACGGAAAAAGGTCGATTCGATATCTTTTATTTTAACCATATCTTCCATGGAGTCTTCGATTTTACATGAATGATAGTTTTTTACATAACTTATAAAAAAAAAAAATATTAAAAAATAAAATTAATCTCAAAGAATAATTGATTAATTACAAGTAGTCAACTTTATCTCCAACCTTGAAGAAATTAGAGGAAAAATCTTCATCGGAATCAACTGAAAACATCAGATTGTCATTATTATTTTCGAAGATCTTTTTTAATTTTTTTTGTCTTTTTTCAGTTTTTTTTTTTTGTTTATCGCTATCTAAAAAAAAAAAATAAAGCAAAGAAAAAATAAATAAAACATTTTACTTAGATAGAAACTATAGGCATAAACTCCTTCCTGTTTTTTCCTTGATATTTGGAACTATAAAAATTTATAACTTTAAAAATTCAAATTTTTTTTGTGTAAACGTTTCTTTTAGATTCCAAGGCATAATAAATATCTTTGGTATCACTTAACCATTTTTCCATACTAGAGTATTTTTCAATATTCTTATCGAAATATTGACTGAATGCCTTTAGGACCAAAACATTCCTTGCCGTTATCTAAATAGAAATTATTTATTTTTTTTGAAAATAATCACTACTTTAATCCAATAGTTGAAGGTGATTTCCAAAACTTTATAAAATGGAGAATTCTTATCGAAAAAGTCAATGAATCGATCAACAAATATCGAAATCTAGATATTTTTTTAGTTAATGAAGCAAAAAAATTGAAATATACTCTTTCTTCATTAAATTCATCAGCAATTTTTAACAATTCTTCGCATATTATCCAATAAACCTTCATTTCATATTCTTCACATCGATTTAACTCTGTAAAAATCAAATCAAATAGTTTTTTTGAATATTCTAAATCATCTTTCGCAAAAAAACTCAGCATTTTTGCAATAGGAGAAAAAACAATTTTTTTTCTGCTAAGCTTCATCAATCTCCTTAAAAAATCATCATTTTTAAAGGCTTCTTCAAGTTCGTTTTTTTGATATTCATTGTTAAGAACCAAATCACTAGATAACAACGCAAGATAATTAAATTCTTTGACCTGTTTGTCGAAAGAGCCCTTTTGTAAAGAGTTAGAATTATTTGTTTTTTGGCATGGTAAAACATTTTTATTTTGGAACATTATAGGTTTCAACTCACATTTCATCACATAATCGTTCATTTGAGGATAAGCCATTTGGGAGAAGGGTTCTTCTAAAATAAATTCTTTCATCACATTCACTATTTTCATTTGTTTCATGAATTTTCTACTATTGCTTGAAACTTTAGCTAAGAAATGCAAACTTTTCATTAAATCTTGCCAAGAAGTTTTGCATTCCAAAATAGCTGCTAAACAAGTTAAGATAAAAGCTGCTAAAGTGCTTGATTGAGAGAAATCTTCGAAGGACAAAACATCTTCTTTTTCAGTGATTTTGGCAAATGCCACTCTCAATACTCCGACAAAAAGATACCTCATATCTTCAACAGAACATTCGATTAGGAATTCCTTGATTATTTCCACAAAAGAGATCTGATAAATGAACCAATTTGATAATTCATAGCTTTTCGCAAGAAGTTCTTTGATCATTTTCAGATTCTTAGGTAATCTATCCCTGTCTTTAGATCTCAAGCCTACAATGAGAAAATTGTAAAGGATCATTTTTGACAATTCAAGTGAATTGGAGGTAAATTCATCCATTTTTAGGAAATCAATGCCGATTTGAAAGAAGAACATCTCCAAACTATGGTCCAACAGAATCTTATTCACGTGATATTTCAAATTATCAGCCTTGATAAATTCCAATGATTCCGATCCTTGATCTGTGAATTCTGAGTTTTGCATCAAAGAATCTATTTCATTGCCAAAATCATCGAACATATGTTTCCTTTGATAAAACAATAGATAAGCATTGTGGCTTTTCTCTCGTATGGATTGTGAATACTCCATCATACTTTTATCTTCACCTCCAAAGGCTTCAAATGCCAAATCATTAATATCAAATTTCTTGATAAAAGTATCATTGAATTCCAACCATTCTGGTTGTTTTTTGGAGGTATCCTTAATTAAAGAATAATAATGACCAGAATCTGCTGTTCCCATGTGGATTACAACTCCCTTCAAATTGTAATTATAATAATCCTGAGGGAAAGGCGATTCCCCTTCCGGGTCTTTGAGGAAATCTTGTGTATAAGGGGTCATGTCTAAATTGAGAGGGAATTCACAGAAATCATTTAGCTTGATTTTAGTCCTAAAATAATTATAATAGATAGAAAAATTAATTTTTTTTAAGATGAACATTGTTTCATAATTGAATTCAAAACGCTTCAACACCAAAATTAACATATTCGGAAGTTTCTTGATGCAAACTCTTTTGAGAGTCTTAAGTTTCTTGGCACATTTCTCGCAATAATACGCATTCGGACCTTCGAGAAGCTCCCCTTGGATGAAATTATCCAAACTATTCTGGATGCTCTTTTTATTTTTGACCTGCAAACTAATCGAAAGAAACAATTCCTCTTTTTCTCTATAATGACTACATTCCTTTCCAATTAATTCATCACTTAAGACCCCTCCAAAAGTTTTTTGAATGATATTTTCATATCTTGTTCCCTAAGAAAAAATTAATAAAAATAACAAATATATTCAACTTTCAATTGAATTTCCAATTTATCCAAGAAATTATTGAAAAATTCATCAACATCCATTTGTTCCATTACGTTAATCGGACAACCTTCGTTACTTTTATAAGTGCCACAGAATTGTCTGGTGTCATAATATGGCTTTTGACTGCTTTTCAATGCTTCCAAAATTAATTGGAAATGATATAAGGAGCTTTTTTCAGTTTCATCAATGTCTTTGATTTGTAACAAGGCTTCTCTGAAATCACAAATCATGAAAAATTGTTGAAATAATGAGTTCATATAGCAAGTTGACCCTAAATTTCTCAAGCCCACATACCCAGTTCTCGACTTATCACTATCAATCCCAATTAAATTCCAATCAAAGGTTGAACCTGATCTCCAAAGGGCACTCAGGAAAAGTTCCTTTAAAGCTGTTGTGATAAATTTGATTTCACAAGTCGTATTGGTGATTAAAAGTCTTAACAAATCAAAAGCCAAACTACGAGATTCTGGGTTTTTGCATTTGGGAGGAGGAAGTTCTTTCGAGGAAGGTTGCACTATTTTAAAAGTAGAAAATTTTCAATATTTTTAATATTTTATTTTTTTTTACTTGAAGGCATTTCAAATAAACATTTGTAAGAAAGCTCTTTCATAAAAGTGTCGTTTTTCAAGAGTTCCTCCTTGAAACTCGGACGAAATTTCAAAATTATTTGGAAAATTTTGAGGACGCCTTGGAGGAGATAATCGGATTCGCCTTGGTTTTTTTCATAAATTGGAAGATTTTGGAAAAGATCGAGGAGAAAAGTGAAAAGATTTGTCAAATCAATCATATTCAACAGTATTTCTTTATGAAATTCTCTAACATTCATTCCCAGGAAATTCAAAAAATCGAAGAAATGGAAACATCTTTCACGATATTGGAAAAGGTCAAGTTTGAGTAGAAATTCCTTAACACAAAGCGAAAATAAAAAACAATTTAATGGAGTTTGTGGAAGATCCATCTCTTTATTTTTGTCATCTTGCTTTTCGCTATACTCACAAATCAAAAGCAATTTATCTTTGATTATCTTTTGTAAAGGCATTTCGGCCAATTCAAAAAATACTATTATGGTAAAAAAATTTTAGTTTTTTTAAATTTCATTTTAGTTACTATTAAACAAAAACAAAGGCATATTTTGCATTTGAATGATCGGTAAAATGATATTATTGCTAATGGAAACCGAAAGAAGAATGAAATCGAGCAAATTGTTGGTGAATTCTTCTGGCAATTTCATTTCGTTAATGTTTTTTACCGCAATAGTTGATCCTTTTAATAAAAACTCAAGGCATTTTGAAGTTAATTTATCGAGGAAATTTTGATCAGTTATCATAGATTTATCGAATTTTCTAAGATTAATTTGTTATTTAAATTAAAATTAGTTGTTAATACGTTTTCATAAAAAGAATCAAAAGCTTTATGGTCATTGCAATTAATTTGAAGCAAAACTTCTCGTTTAAATTTTCACATTGAAAATTGATAAAAACTATATATAGATAATTAAATCCTCCTTTCTCTCCGAACTTCAAAATCCATTCAGATTCCAGACTACAATTAAATGTTTTATTGTAATGTTAAATGATATTAAAATTCAAAAACTTTTCGCTCATTGTCTCATCTATTATTTCAAGTGAATATAAACATTTTCTGGAATTGGAAAAATCCAAAAAACCCAGCCAGCTATTCTATTAAATTTAATTATAAAAGTCAAGAAAATTTCTAAAGAAAAAAGAAAATACCTCAGAGCCGTCAATATTTAATTGAATGATGTCATTTTTTACTTTCATATTAACTGGCAAAAACTTAATCAGTTCCCAAATTGCATCCCCAGTATTTTGATTAGAATTAGAGAGAAGCCCAAACAAAATATCAATGATTTGCTCATTATTTGACAGATCAGATTTCAATTGAGAAATTAAGGATAACCTATTAGGTTTTTTCCTGTTAACATTCACCACAATATCAATTTCATGTTCTTTTTCTCTGAAAGATTCTAGAAAAAATAAAAAAATATTCTAATTCAAGTTGTTTATATCGAACCCAGGGCTGAAACTGAATAATCTTCTTCATGATCCTGCGATAAAGAGGTTCCATTCTTATAAAGCGACATTTCAAAATCCCAAAGTTGAAGATTAAAGGAATCGGTGATTTTTTTACGAAGATATATAAATGTTGAGTTTGATGGTAATTGAATGAGTTTTTTTAGAGGATCCGATCCTTGCATTGTTAAAGTGGAATAAAAGAAAAAAGGTCAAATTTTAACAAAAAGATATGAGTTAACCTGCTAATTTCACTGCCACTGAAAAAGAAATCGTTGATGGGTTATCAAAAGAATAGTATCTATACCCATCTAAACTGTTCATTGTTTTAAATTTATTATATTTTATTTTATTATTTAATAATTTTTTTTTTTTTGGAAAATAAAATGTATTTTTTACATATTCAAAAAGGTCTTCAAAGCCATTGCTGTGTAATTCAAGTTAAATTGCGAAATTTCTTTGTTGGTGATATTCTCAATCGATTTATTAATGAATTCTTTCCAAATCATGAGTTTTTCTTCAGGTTTATAAAAGTCATTCGATAATCTTATATACATATTCAAAAGGCAAGTTTTGCAAATATTTAGAATCTGTAAAAAAACTATAAGAAATAATTAAATCCTTTAGACCTGTTCATTCGAGTTATATAACAATATATGCCAAAAATAATCTTTTCCGAAAATCGAATTGAATTTGAGAATTCTGAATTGGTTTCGATGGTTCATTTCCATATTCTTCTGCTGAACATTTATATATTCAAAGAAAGATTGAAAGCATTTGAAGACATCAAATGTCATGCTAGGGACCTCAACGAAGTTAGGATCAATAAAGATTTTGTTAAAAATGTCATTAATTAAATTATCAGGAAGAAAATAGTTTTTTTTCGTTTGATTCTTGGGATCTTTTTCGGGTTTTTCTCTCAACAACCAACTTATGAAAATAGTTTGTTCAAAATTGCTGAGTTTATTTTTGATGAAACAGCCCCACATTTTTTTCATGTGCTCGAGATTCAATTCATTTTTTTTATTGGAATTTATCGAAATGTTCGTGACAAAATTTAGTCTCGTCTCCAAATTTTCTCGATAAGAATATTTTCCATCAAAGGCCTTAAAATTATATATTAGATATTTTTTTCTCAAATCTAATAAATTTAAATTTACATAGTTCTGATAATTCAGTTTTTTGTCATTCGGGAATTTTCCTGAATTGTAATATTTTTGAAATTCACTGAGATATTTTTCCAAGTTCTTTATCACCAATTCAATCAAATTATAATTTTTGTTCCATTTTGAAATAACATCATCCACTTTTTATTAAAAATTTAATTAATAAATTAATTAATTAAAAGAAGAAATTTAATTTTTTCTTACACGCAGTTTCTTTCAAAAAGTAATTAATGCCATAGGGACTAATCGTTCCTGAAATCGACATAAACAGAATCAAGGATTGGCAAACAGAAGTTCCCTTTTTCAGATAATCAATGCACAACTCCAAATATTTTTCCTTTTCTGACTTAGAGGAAGACCTTTTAAAAATATCAATGACCGAATTAATGCAAGTTTTGGTGTAATTCGAATCCAATTTGCTCTCATCTAGCATCATTTTCCATAAGCAAGAAAAAGCTGGAGAGTCCAGTTTGGAGTCTCCGAAAAGGTTTTTCACTTTTGAGAAAAAATCTAAAATGTTTTTAAAATTTTAGCTAATAAAATATAGATACGTGTAATAGTTGAGTTAAGATTTTTATTTTTCAAGGAATTTATGATGAATTCTTTTAAGAGTTCAATTGAAGTTTCATCGAATTTTTCCGTTGGAATATTCTTTAATTTCTCATAAATATATTCTAAATTGTCAGTGTTCAAATATCTTGAAAGCTCGATCAAAGTCTCAAAGACTGTCTTTTTATTATTGTCATGAATATCTCCACTCAGTTTCCATAACAAATCAAAATGTTCTTTGGAGATTCCTCCGGTTTGAGCAAGGAACTTGAAGACCAGTTTGGATCTTTTCAAAATTTCAACATGGAACTCTTCTCCTAGGATATATTCTATGATCTTGTTCTTTATGATAAAAATTCTCAATTTATCTGGTTGGGTAAAAATGCTTTTTTTGGAAGAACCATTTTCATTTTCTTCACTATTTTCAAAATTTTTAATGAGATGAATAAAAAAAAATCAATTAATTTAACTAATAAAAAGTATAAAACCAGCAAAATGGATAAAACAATTAAAATTAACATAAATTAATAAAAAAGTAATATACCAAAATCTAAATTAAAATGGTTTTGGAAACAACATAATGTAAATTAAACTTCATTAAAAGTTTATGAAAAAATACTTGAATTCGTTTGAAGGATCAGATATCAAAATTAATTTTTTGATTTCATCAATAGCTTTTAATTGTTTTTCAAGGAACCCGCATTTGATGAATTTTACGATAAGACCCATTTCTCTTTCTTCGTTTTCCAATTGATTGTTCTCTTTTGGGTTGAGATCTTCAAAAAAAGCATGAAATTTTTGAGTGGTGTACAAAGTGTCTTTGAGGTCCAAATCTTTGATATCTTTGTTATTGAAGGCACTAATTCTTCTGGCAAACTTCTAAAAAAATTAAAAGAAAAAAGTTGTATAAAATTCTGAAGCAACATACTGTCATTAGTTCTTTTGCAGAAGCTTCTTTTTTTGGTGACACCAAATAAGGGAAGATTAGTTTGAACAGATTGTATGTTTCTCGAATAAATAAAAAAGGGAAGTTGAGACTGTTGTTGGATTTGTTTTTTTTCATTTCTTTTTCAGGACTATAAAAAAAGAAATTTGAACAATTCAATTTGCATTATAAAAAATGTTATTTCTTACAATTCAGAAAAATACCAATCTATAAGGTTCATCATCTTTTGAAAACCACCAGAGGTAATAAATAAATTGACGAAAAATAGGCATTGATTTGTAACGTAGATTTTAGATTTTTTGACAAAGACCTCACCAACAAATTTGTAATCAGGTTCTCCCTTAATAATAAATTATAAATTCTGTAGTATTGAAAAATAAAGAAAAACTTGGAAGAATTTGTTCAATCTTTCATATTGACCGAATAGTTTTTTCAAAGTATCCAACATTTCTGGAAAACTATTAATGAGGGCAGATTTGTCATGAACAAGATATATTAAAGGATTGATATTTCTGAATTCTAATGCCTTCAAATAAAGAAAAGAAAATAATTTAAATAATTATATTTTTGGAGTTTTACTTCTTTCAAGTTATTTTGAAAAACATCAATATAGTCATTAAAAAATCCCACATATAGTTCAAACAATGTTCTTATGGAATTTGGTTCGCAATTATGCTGGGTTTTTGAAAGGCAAAAGTCAATTAGGATATAAAGTTCTCCTCTTAAAAATTGAGTTATTTCATAAGGGTCTTCAACGGAAAATTGTCGGCTGCAATAGATCTGCATTTTTTCCATATTCTTTAAAATAGATAATTCAGTTAAGACCTTCAAAATTATATAAATACCTTCTCAATTTCTGCTTTCAAATTTGGAAAGCCGCTATCCCTTGGATACACTTTGTGGCCTGTGTAGTTCATTGTTTTGCTTCTAAAAGGGGATAATTTTTGCGATGTCAGAGAAATGGTCTAGCATACATAGATCGAAAAATAATTAGTTTTATTATATACACAGAAAATTACATCATCGTAGACAGATTTCCAACCATCATAACTAATTTTGACATAATTTTGATTGAGATCAATCACCTTCGCTACTCGCCAAATACTATCACCAGCATCATAAACGTCCAAGTACGAGCCTTTAGTGTATAATTGGCTTAAATTCAAGGATTTTAACTTTTGGTTAAAATCAGGTGATTCTTTTTTGAGGGGTTTTGAGGAGTTTTCATTATTTATGTTATCAGATTTGTTTGGTTCCATCTTTATAAATATGAAATCGAATCAAAGAATTTATTTAAAATAATTTGTTTTTCCTTTGTTTTTTTTTAAAACACCTTTTTAATTCATAAATATTTTTCTAAATTTTGCTTTTAAACATAAAAGCAAAAAAAAAGAATAATAATAAAAAAAAAAATATATGAAATAAAAGTTTAATTTTTCAAAAAAAAATAATAAAAAAAAAATAAAAAAAAAAATAAAATAATTTTTCTTTTTTATACTTTTTCAAAAAAAAAAAATGTTTTTTGTTTTTTCAAAAAACATATAATTTTAACCATCCTTAAAATATTAAAATATTTTATCTATATTATAAAATTAAACAAACCAAAAAAAACATGTATTTATTCACTAACACGAAACCTATAATTGAAAACCAGAAATTGCTAAAACATCCACTTTTTTACATTCTCTATTTGTTAATTAGTAGTTTATAAGTCAAAAATTTGAAAAAAATTAAAAAAAATCTCGAATTTTTTCAGAATTTTCCTTTCAAAAACATGTATTTGTTTTTTCTTAAAAATAAATTCAAATTTCAAAAGATATATCATAATTATTTTCAAATTCAGTAATGCTTCCGAACAAAACCTTCAACATTTTTATTTTTGTGATCAAATACAACTATTCAACGCTTTTGCAGTTTGCAGTTGAGATCAATGAGTGTCCAACCGTCGCTAGCGTAATCGAGAGAGCCAGAAGCCTCCTACCAGAAAGGAATTTTGAACAACTGTTCACGCGGGATATGCAACCTATCAATACCGATGATTCGTACCTTGGTTATACAGACACTCTCATTTATCTACCAGTCCGAACATCAATGCAAGAAATAATGGCGGAGGAGTAGGCTTGCAGTGGCTAGAGAGGCGGAGGAGAGTAGGCTTGCAGAGGCTAGAGAGGCGGAGGAGCGTAGGCTCGAGGAAGAGCGTATACGGGAGGAGGCTCGACAACGGGAACTAGAGCACGCTTTACGTGATTTGGAAACCCTAAGAATAGAATTCCAAAACTGGGATCAAGCCATAGCTCAAAGTTTAGGCCTTACCCTCCAAGAATTTCAAGCAATAAGAGCAGCCAGCCAAAGTTCTAACAAGATGCAATCAACGGTTGAATTTTATATTGTTCTTTATTTTAAGAAATTTTTTGGTCTGAGGAAGAATCCAAAGGCACAGAAAATCATTAATTTTTTATCCAAGAAATTGGGCACGGACCAGAAGACAAAAATAAATAAATAAAAATAGAAAAAATTAAATAAATAAAAATAGAAAAAATTTCGAATCACAATCTTAAAACAACCATATTTAAAAAAAAAAAAAATTTCAACGTGCCTTTCCCTTTCTCAACGAGCAGACTCAGATCAGTCAACTTATTTCCGAACCACGACCAGAAAATAGTTTCCCTGTGCCATGACCTGCGAGATCTTGCCTCCAAAAGCTGAACTTCGGAAGACAATCTTTGAGAGGCTATCTGATGAAGTGATTAAACAGTTTAAAAAGCCTCTCGCGCAACAAATCTAAAATTATTCCCCTATACAATTGTATTATATTTTCCGTAGGCGATTTTTTCGATGGAAGGCTAGAGGGAAGAATCTAAGTGATGTTCCAAGGGCTAATTGAGGATCCAGGAAAATATATTTTTTTGTATTGTTTTTCAAAATTTCCTTTAATCTTAATAAGGGATTTTAAGGTGGGGTTGGCAAAATTTTTTTTACTGTATACACTGAACATTTTTATTGCATTTTCTTTTTTGCACCTGATTTTTAAAAAATTTTCGACAATAGAAAAAAAAAAACATATAATTTTGTTTTTTAAAATTTTTCGTATAATAAATAATTCCAAAAATATTAAAGCCAAATATCAATGTATTACAGCTTGTCAAATTTAGTTTTTTCAGATGAAAGGAAATTTTTTATCTTAGAGGAATTTCTTTTTCTCATTTTGAACAAAGAGATCAACTGCAAATACATTTATCTTTCTAATGAAATGTTTTGTTTATATGAAAAAAATGTTCAAAAATCGCAAAATTCATCTTCTTCTGATCAAAAATCAATTTTAGTAAACTTTGAAAACAAATATGAGAAACTCTTTGACAACAATCCCAAAGCTTTTCTCGATAGTAAGAGAAAGTATTATGATGAGTATATGATGCTGTTAGAAAATAATTACAATGATCATTTCAAATTTTGTTTAAAAATTAAGTATTTCCTGAAGTTTTTAATCAAATCACAATTCGTTCAAATTGATAACTTAGCAGTTTTTGTGTTCTTGAAGGAACAAAAGTTTCAAATTGAGTCGGGGAAAAATTTTGGTTTTGATTATTTACTTTATAAACAAGCTTTTGAAGACAAAGACTTGCATTTACATTCTCCATATGCAGTCTCAATTGTGAAAGGTGAATCTGAACTATCATACATAGAAATTTTAGGAAAATTGAGAATTGCAAAAAACTATGGAAAAGTTTACTTTATTTTTGTAAAATAAATCTTAGATCTTTTATTATAGGGTTTAATTTTGCTTAAGATTAGTTCCGTTCTTGAAAAAGAGAGTTTGGATGAAAACTGTTTAGACTCCAACCTCATACTTAATCTAATAAAAAATAAGTTTCTCATCAAACAAATAATATTAAAATAGAATAAATGTTAATTTTTTTGTTTTTTGATTCCAAAAGTTTTCGAAAATAAGGAATGTATGAATCTATTTTTATTTCTATTGAAAAAACAATAAATTCAAACTAAATAAATTATATTTCTATAAAAAAAAAAAATCGAACATACTTAAAAAAAATGGAAAAAAATCAAGCACCACAAATCGGCTACATAACATACAAAGATAATAAGTATGTCAGTCAATGCGCTTACTTTGCTGATATGAACTATCCCTCTCGAAAGTATATGGAAGATGGTAACTTTTTTAATGTGTTAAACATTCTCTATCAAACATCTAGGATGGATTGTGCCTGGAGAAGGGGATATTAAAGGGGAAGAGGCTTTTTTTGTCGTCCTGGATGGTCACGGGGGAACCAAAGTGATGGAATTCTGCGAACAAAACTTACAGGAAGTAAAAGAAAAACCATACCAAGCATATCTAAAATTTCTCTAGTATTTCAAGCAAATTTATAGACCCTGGAAATCCGACATTCCTAATATTTTCACCAAGGTTTTCCAAAAAATCGACGAAAAGTTGCAAGAGAATGATATTCTCGACACGGGATCGACATGCTGTGTTTGTTTCATCAGATCAGAAAAAGGTTTTTAATTATCAAGATTAAATATTTTTTTTTTCTTCTTTCTTCATAGATAAACCAATTTGCTATTTGGGAAACATGGGAGATACCAAGGCAGTTTTAGTTTCTTTCGATAACAACAAAAAAGCAAAGGTCGTTTCTAAAACCATAGAACATAAAGGAACGAATCTCAGAGAACAAGAAAGAGTTAAGCAAGCTGGTGGCACAATTATACAAAATCGCGTTTCTGGATCGTTGGCAGTGACTCGAGCTTTGGGTGATCTTGATTTAAAGAAAGAGGCAAATTTTTCACATAATACAAATTTTATTTAAAATTTAAGGGAGTCATCAATATACCTGATGTCAGTTGTTTCCAATTAAGCAAGGAGGATAAATACTTGATTATGGCAACAGATGGTTTGTGGGATATTATTACGGATGTACGATATCATTTAAATGAATAATTTGATTTCCAAAATATGTTTAGGCCTTAATGGAAGAAATTATCACCAAAGCAACCGCGGATAACATGAAGCTTGATAAATTGGCAGAGAAATTGGTTATCGATGCAAAAGCTGGAGGCACCAAAGACAATACAACAGTTCTTATCATCGAGTTAAAAAGAGAGAACCTTTAAAAAATGATTATTATGAATTTTTCTTTGGACAATAAAAATTTTAAAAAAACACAAATATACCCAAAAGAAATAAATATTCCAAAAAAAAAATTTTTTTCATGGCGAAACCAAAAAAACTTTTGTTTTAAATTCACAGAACTTTATTTTTTCTTAAAATAATATCTATTTTTGATTTCTATTCAAAAAACTTTAAATTAAAACTGAATAAACTATATTTCTAAAAAAAAAAAATCGAGAATACATAAAAACGATGGACAAAAATAAAATAGATAAAGACAATATAACATACATCGATAATAAGTATGTCAGTCAATGCGCCTTCTTTGCTGACATGAACTATCCTTCTCGGAAGTATATGGAAGACAGTAACTTTTTTAATGTGTTACCATTTTCCATCAAACATCTAGGATGGATTGTGCCTGGAAGGGAGGATATTCAAGGGGAGGAGGCTTTTTTTGTCGTCCTGGATGGTCACGGAGGAACCAAAGCGGTGGAATTCTGCAAAGATAACTTACAGGAAGTAAAGGAAATACCATACCAAGCAGATCTAAAATTTCTATAGTATTTCAATCAAATTTATAAACCCTGGAAATCCGACATTCCTAATATTTTCACCAAGGTTTTCCAAAAAATCGACGAAAAGTTACTGGAGAATGATATTCAAGACACAGGATCGACATGCTGTGTTTGTTTCATCAGATCAGAAAAAGGTTTTTAATTATCAAGATTAAATTTTTTTTTCTTCTTTCTTCATAGATAAACCAATTTGCTATTTGGGAAACATGGGTGATACCAAAGCAATTTTAGTTTCTTTCGATAACAACAAAAAAGCAAAGGTTGTTTCTGAAACCATAGAACATAAAGGAACGAATCTCAGAGAACAAGAAAGAGTTAAGCAAGCTGGTGGCACCATTATACAAAATCGGGTTTCTGGATCATTGTCTGTGACTCGAGCTTTGGGTGATCTTGATTTAAAGAAAGAGGCAAATTTTGACATAAATACAAATTTTATTTAAAATTTAAGGGAGTCATCAATATACCTGATGTCAGTTGGTTCCAATTAAACAAGGAGGATAAATACTTGATTATGGCATCAGATGGTTTATGGGATATTATTACGGATGTACGATATCATTTAAATGAATCATTTGATTTCCAAAACTTTTTTAGGTCAAAATGGAAGAAATTATCACCAAAGCAACCGCGGAGAAGATGAATCTTGATAAATTGGCCGAGAAATTGGTTAAGGAGGCAAAAGATGGAGGCACCAAAGACAATACAACAATTCTTATCATTGAGTTAAAATAGAGAGAACCTTTAAAAAATGATTATAATGAATTTTTCTTTGGTCTAATAAAAATTAAAAAAAACAAATATACTCAAATAAAAAATTATCACTTTTATTTTTAAATAATGCCGAATTCTTTCCCTTTTGAAAACAATCTGACTTATAAGTCAGAAGGAAATAATAATCCAAAAAGTCGTTGGTATACTCGAAAATTGCATCAGCCAACATCAGGTTCAGGAGTGACAATTGGTCGAGGGTATGATTTAAGCCAAAAAAAACAGAACCAAATCCGCAAAGAATTGTCTGAAGCGGGATTCCCTTTGGAAAAAATTGAGATCTTGGTCCAAGCTTCAGGACTTAGTGGAAAAAATGCAGAAGAGTTTATCAAAAAGCATTCTAATTATGAAATTTCTTTGAATGAGCAACAAAACTTATTTAGTGTTATTTATCCAAGCTATGAGAAGGAAATTGGGTCCCTTTTGGAAGAAGTATGGGACAAATTACCAAAAATGTATCAAGAAATTTTAATTGATCTCAAATATAGAGGAGACATCAACAAAAAAACCAAGCATTTTTTGTTTCCTGCAATTCAAAAAATTATTAGTGGGGATTCTAGCGATTTCGATAAAATCATACTCGATAAAACTCTCTGGCAAAATTTGGGTTGTGATTCAAATAGAATCGAACTTAGAAGAAATTTATTATTAAACTTTTTAAAAAATGATGTCTCCACAGCTTCTACTAATGACTCGGAAGTGAATTTTTCAATGCCAAAGGGGGGTATTGATTTAAATATTGATTGGAACTTTATGATAAAAAATTCAAAAGAAGAGAAATTTTGCGGAATTATTTTCGATAGAAAAAATGATGATTTTTTTTTGTTGAAAGCAGAAGACAATAAAAAGAAATTCAATCTTTCTCATAAAAATATGGTAAATCTAGAAGATTTAGCCGTTGTCCTCAAAATATTTTGTGATCCAACCATTAAGAACAAAATCATAAGTTTTTCCCTTGACCCCTTTGAAAAGTCTAATCCTCAAGGGCCATATATGAGAAAGGTGTTTTACCCTGATCAAATTGAAAACCGAAGGATTTTAGCAGGGACAAAATTGGGTGAGGATATGTTCCAGGCTGATTATATAATGAAACAGATGAGCCTTGGAATTCAGCCTGATAATCATAGTAAATTTAAATATCCAGAAGAATTGGCAGAAAATGGTTTAAAACCTCAACATGAAATGAGGAGTGATCCAGAAAATCCTCAAGAAATGAAATGGAGTCGAGCTTGGATAGTGGTTGATGACATCAAAACTTATAGAACAAAAGAAGATTTGTTATTGATCGAAGGAATAAAAATGGGGGTCGAGGCAAGACAATTAAATATAAGTCATGATGGAAGTTTGAAAGATTCTACAGTGCAGGATAAAGACGACGAATGCTATAAGTTTTCAAGAAAGTTGGGTGAAATCTATGATGTTACCAGCAAATATTATCAAAGTTTTGCACGATTGAAAGAAATCACGAATGCCATCATGATGGGAAAATGGATTTACGAAAACAATATCCCTGTTGATTTAGAGCTTGTTAATGAGATATATAAACAAAATCTGATTGAACACTTTCAAGAAAAAGTGCCTTCAATAAATTATACTGAAATCTTAGAAAAAGAGGAAAAGATTCCAGTTGATATGAATGATTTAGCGAAGAGGTCATTAGCTCACTCAAAAATTGAGATAACTCCTGAAAATATTGAAATGGCTATCAAACAAATTCAAGATAAAAATCCAGGAAAGGTATTTTGTGACACAAAAATCAAAAAGCAGCAATTTTATTTATTCGGTGGGGTTGATCTTTCTTCAAATCTAATGAAAAACAAAATTGAGCACAATTTCTTGGAGGAAAAAAAATCTGAAGACAATATTTCGCAATCGACAAACGATCAAAGTCTATTAAAAGAATCCAAAGAAGACGACTTTGGCCGATTCATCGTCAAAAAACACAACAAAATTAATGTCGATTTGACAGAATTCAATTTGAAAAAATTCCCTTTCTTAGCTCAAGAATTTTGTTCTGTTTGTGAGAAAAGCCTTAATTTTAAAGAGTCACAAGTTAATCGGATATGGAAGAAAATGTTGGGAAATAACACCTATTGTGCCATTCATAATCCCTTTAGTTGCGAAAGATGTTTTAAAACAATAATTGGGAATTATGTTTCGATAAAAAACAAAAATTACCATTCCGAATGCATTGTTTGTTTGGCTTGTGAGAAATCAATCAAAGAAACATCAATGGTGTGCGAGGATGGTCTCCTTTTTCATAAGGAATGCTTTGAGAGTTATTTCAAAAAAAGATCCGCAATGTTAGAAAGTTTGATTTTCAATGAAAAAGAAGAGATTGTTGAGGAAATGAAGATGAGTCCAGGTAAAGAAAAAAGGAAATCGGAAGAGACTGGAAATATTGAGAAAGAATTTAAAAAAATGGCAATAAAAGAAAATGAGAAAAATAGAGAAATAAGAGGAAAAACTATGAAAGAGAAACAACCTCCTTTGATGCATAAAATTGTAAAAAAATAAAGAAAATTATTCTTTGAACGAAATTTAAACAATTAAAAATCTCAAAAGTTTTCAATATATAAAGTGATGATTTTTCTAAAAAAAACTGGAGGCAGTTATTTTATAGATTTCTTCACCCTCGTCGAATGAGGCTCGAAAACTTTCATTTGGGCGCTATCTTTGCTGGGATTAGTTTTCAACACGGGAGTAAATTTCTTAATTTTTGAGTCCAATTTTTTCATGGCATTGTTCCAATTGCCATATTTCATCACATCTTCTTGAGTTAATCCTTGATCTTGTTGATTTCTAAACATTTTAAACAATGTAAAAATTTAAAATCATTTATATTCCTCACTTTTTTTGTTCTTTTTGTTGTTTTTTCTTCCAATCATCGTCCCATTTTCCAACCCCTAAAATTTAATTTAAAGAAAATTTTAGGAAAAAATTTTATACCTTTTGCATTTCCGAATAGTTCCCCGTTGGACTCCAAATCCTTCATTTTTGCTTCCTTTGCATTGAAATCCTGGCTCTTCAAAATCAAAAAATATTTAAATAATGAAATCTCAAATTAAAATAACATTAATTCTTCGTTCTTCGATTTGGAGATTACCGTCTTTCCAATCCACATTGTTTGCATATAAGCAATTGCCACTTTTTTAAGATTTTAGTAAACAGAAATTTAATAAAACATTACTTAGGTTTTGAGGTTTTTTCCTGATGAGGAAGTACTTCCAATCCCATGCTTTTTAATTTATCAGTAATGTCTTTTGAACTGGCAATATCATTGGCTCTTATTTTAATTCTTCCTTCGGGAGAAATTGTGTTCATAATGTTATTGTATTTGGTTTGGAACTCAACAAGATGATAACTTTTTTCAATTAAACTAAATAAAATGCCTAAAGTACCCATTTCTTGAGCAAAATTTCTTAAATTTATTCTCTTCAAAGTAGTTGTCAAGACCTTTAATATCAAAATCATAAAGCTCGCTGCTTTTTTCAACTTATTATTAATTATTATTTTTTGATAAAGATTTAATAAAAATTCAACCTCTTTCTTCACTTGGCATTGGGTGTCCTGGGTAAATTCTAGACTCATTTTGAAGCTGGATCAAATCCCTATTTTATTTATGGTTCTTCGAACATTTTACAAGGAATATGATACTTGGGCTTTGTATTCTGATCAACTATAAACTTTTTTTCTAAATTTTCGTCATTTTGATTGCTGTTCGCATTCATTTTTTTTTCCTGATAAGGAAAATTATGGGTATCTAAAGCAGATCTCATTTCTTCTTGCTTGAGGCAATTTGTCTTTTTATCCCTAAATTAATTATTTTAACATTTTTTTTCTTGATAAAAAATACATATTTTCTTTCGATTGTTTTGTAGAATCTTGCTTAAAAGGATTTTGCTTCACGCTGTCAACTTGGCTCCATCCAGCATTTGAAGGCATTATATATTTTGGTCTTGAAAGAAAATATTAAAAATTTAAAAAAATGATTTTATCTTTACATGTTGTTTTGTGATTCATAGTTTGCAATTCCAAAAAGATCAGAAAAATTTTGATTTTTCTTTCTTTTGTCTTGATTTAGATTATTCGAAAATTCCGAATTGTCGTTTTCTGGTTTTTTGGCTTTGTTTTCCTTTTCCTAGAGTTAAAAACTTTACTAAAAAAATATTGAGAAAAGTTTTACTCCAAATATTGTTGAATTCATTTCATCGATTTTCCTATTGTAAGCGTATGTCTTTTCATCAATAGGACCATCATTTTTATTTATCTTTTCGGTTGAAGGATCATTCCATTGCACATTGGCATTGCTTAAAAATAGAAATGGACATATAAAAATAGACTAATTAAGATAAAAATTACAATGGTCTGTCTTTTTTTTTGTAATTGGTTGGTTGCTTTTCTTGAACTTCTTGATTAAATATGTTGCTTGTTTGTTCTAATACAGAAAAAGATAAACAAAAATTTAATTTTTAAGAAATGATGAACAAACCAGCCAATTTTCGCTCTAAAGGATGCTCTTCATTTCCTAAATCCGCTCTCCCATATGTAAAACTCTCTCGAGGCTTTTTTTCAAATTCGACACCATATACATCCAAATTTTTTCGATCGGTTGCAGTTTTTCCAGGATAATGGGGAACAAATTCTTCTATTCTGAATTTTAGTGAAAATTTGAATTTTTCAGTCAGAAATTAAATCATACTCTTCCTTAGGCATGTCATCCTTTTTTTCTTTGAAATTTCCAAATAATTCTTCGTTGGAATGATCTTGAGACTTTAAAAAATAAATATTTTTAAATAATATATTTATTTAAATATTACCTTGAATTTTTGAACAAATGGAGGTTGATTGTAGTGAGTTGATGATTGCTATTTTGAAGAGATAGTTTATTAAATAAATTTTTTTAATTAGCAACATTTTTTTGTTCCATTAATGTTTTTTCTGAAAAAATGGATGAGGTGAATGTTGGGTTCGATTTAATTACAGCCTTTATCATTTTTTTATATTATAAGAATTTCAATGTAAATCAGTACTTCTTTCATAATTTCACCCTTGGCTTGAGGGGTAATCGTAATGTTGTCTTGGGTTTTACTTCCTATTTTTTTAAATTGTTGATCGATTTTTATAAATTTTTAAATTCACCAAAGATGTTGGAATCTTGAAATGTCTTATTGTTTCTGACTTTGAAATCTGTTCGAAAAATATATTAAATCTCAAAATAATGAAACAGATTGTGCTTTTACCTCTTGTGATCTCTTCATTGTGATAAATTGGATTATTTTGAATGTTGGACATTTTAAATTTTTTTAAAAATTTGATGAGAGATTATGGTAAAATTCAAATTTTTAAATGAATGAAAAAAGTAGTTTTATTTGAATATTTTTTAATTGTAAAAAATTGTTAAAATTATAAAATAAAAATGAAAATAAAAAATCC
>Ga0302186_10001228_pt1 | contig 21767 bp, 19 predicted proteins | sample II_Bog_E1_2_FD_198782 | JGI IMG/M metagenome (GOLD analysis project Ga0302186, IMG submission 198782) | Peat permafrost microbial communities from Stordalen Mire near Abisko, Sweden - II_Bog_E1_1 | ecosystem: Environmental > Terrestrial > Soil > Wetlands > Peat | place: Sweden: Abisko...
CGAAAAACAAATTTAAAGATCAATATTTTCAAAAAAATTTTATTTCACATTATTTATAAAAAATTATAATAAAATATTAAAATAATCCTAAAATTTTCCAATATTAATAAAACTTTTAAATAAATAAGTTAAAAAATAAAAATTTAATTTATATAAAATTTTTTAGAGAGTACAAAATTTTTTTTTGAAGGATTCTGGTGGACAATTTGTGCATAGAGAAAGTTTTATATTTCAAAGAATCTCGAATTTATATTTAAATTATCCTTAAATTAATTCTTTTTTCCTTGCTGCGTTCTCCGCTAGCCAATCCACCAACGAGACATTTTGAAATTCGCCATAATTTTCAATTAAAAATTCTTCTGCTAACGAATAGGCCGCATCTCGATACACCTTCACCACCTCTGCATCAATATTATCCAATGAAATATCCTGATTTTTCGCAAATTTCAACATCGCCTGGAATCTCCTATACTTGACATTCCCATATTTCTCTTTAAAAATCGCCTGATCTAATTCTGCAGGTGTATCCAGAATTTTATTCATCAGATTTTTCACTTCCATCACCCCAGCATTCTGCGAAATCACCTTTGGGTCCGCAAAAGCACCTGTTCCAAACGAGATCACAGAGAATTTCTGTGGTATTCCGTAATTCTCAGCAATTGCCTTCACCTCTTCAAACACAAAATAAGTCGGATCATTTTTACCCACTCCTCCATCCAACAAAGAAAAGAACTCAGATCCCACCAAATTATAAAACTCCGCTGAAGGGAAGAAGGTCGGAGCTGCAGAAGTCGCCCTTGCGACATTCCTCATAAAGAAATCACATTCGGGATCTAAAAATGCCTTACGACTATCAAAAATAACCATTTCATTATTATTCTTCTTCACTGAAGTCACTAAAACATTAGTTAAAGTCTCACTTAGAAACGAGTTCTTAAAATATTTCTTGATAACTGATTCCAAACCACTCTCATTATACTTATTGGCCATAATTCCCAAAGGATCCATTTTATTCTTGATTCTCCCGAAAATGTCCTTACCATAAGTCAAAAACATATCAGGCAAATTCTCAGCCAAACAAACCGGATTAACTCCATCCAAAGTTCCAGCACAGGCTAAAGCTATAATCCCACCAATCGATGACCCACCGATATAATCAAACATTTGATGCACTTGATATTTGGTATGTTTCGATAAACATTCGATTAAAATCGCTGGAATGACTCCTCTCATCCCACCACCATCAATGCCCAAACCGAACACCCATGTATCAGGAAGGACGTTTCTTTGAGATTTTTCAAGATAATTAGAAGTAGTGCGATGTTGTGAGCCGAAATTCGATTGATTCAGTAAACTTGACCTCAAGATTTTGCATTTTGTGGATTGTAGAATTTCGGCTTCTTCTTTCATAATTGGTTTTTGGAATTTGTTAAGTATTTGAATATCAGGAACCAATGGGCTTTTGAGTTTAATCACGCTAAGATTATTGGACATTTGGAGGATTTTTGCCAAAGCTTCGGCTTTTTGTTGAGAAATTGGATGGTTTCGTAAGTCGATTTCTTGTAAAACTCTATTGTTATTGAGAGAATCTCGAATATCATCCATAGACTCATCATGGATCAAATAATCTTGATAATCTGGAATAATGTTGTTATTTTCAATTTTTTTGGGATTTAAAGCCTTTAAAGTCAATCCAAGTAAAGTTTTGTTATGAGTCAAGGCTTTAAAGAACATCTTTATCGATCTTTCCTCTAAAATGTTATAACTCAAGTCCAGATATTTCAGATTCGAGTTATTTTCAAGAAAAATTGCTAATGATTGAAAAGCCAAGAATCGAAACCCGTTTTTCCTGAGACATAAAGATTCTATCAATGAATTCTTTTTATTCACTCCATCTAATATTATGCCTAAATCCTCGTTTTTTATGGAAACTTCATTCATGATCAATTTTTTAAGCACTTTGTTGGCTTTCAACCATTCTCCGAACAATTTGAAGGGAAACATGGTGTTACTGAAATTCATTTGACTTAAATCCAAAATCTCAACATTTGGTAAACCTCCACTTGTCACTGTTTTCATCATAGATACATTCGGGGTGAAAACGATACCCTTATTGTTACTGATATCAACATATTTTATAGTTATATTCTTAGAAGGCAGATTTTTATTGATCTCGATACAAATTTTCGCTAATTCAGCATCAGTCATATCCTTCACGCTGAAAAATTCACAAAGATGTCGATTTTCTGGTCTTTCCAACACCATAAATACAAAATCTAATAGTTTAGCTGGAATTCTCACCAAAGCATTTTTTCTAGAAGGGTTTTCTGGTATACTTGGATAAGTTGGGAACTCTTTCAAAACATTGGCAAAGGCTCCTTTACAAGTCCTATCATCTATTTTGATTTCTTGTGTGTTGCCAGCAAGAAATTTATTGAAATCTTTTTCTGGAAAGGAAGAGACTCCTCTGAAATCCGCATAAGATAAATAATGATTAAAGGAAATGCATTCTACTCGAAACGCAGTCAATTTCTTGCAATCTTGTAGACAAATAGTCTCAAGATCAGCTTGAACACTAACAGATTGAAGGTTTTCACAAGACATTAGATTGAGATGTTTAAGGGATTGGAAGAAAACAGCGGATCTTTGGGTAAGACTAGAGAAAATCTTGAAATATTTGACGTTTTCTTCGAAATTCTTGAGACTTCCGTTGAAACTGAGATCCAACGATTCAAGCAAAGGACATTCTGAGGCTAAAAGCAGGATTATTTCATCTGATAAGGCACATCCTTGTAATATAAGACATCGTATTTGTTTCAAAAGCGGCATTTTCTCAAGGATTTGAACCGTTAAAAAGCTCATGTTTTTCAATTTCAAAGACATCACCTTTTCGCTAAATGAATGTAATTGTTTTTCAAAGCCTCCAATCAAGCCTTTTTCTATCCAATCAGCCTGAAGCTCCTTTTTGGTATCTTTGAAATCAAAGGAACGTAAAGCATAAAGAATATGTTCGAAATCCTGAATACCTTTGAATTCCAAGGTGTTTTGAGCGATTTTTTCCTTAACGAAGCCTTCTTTTATCGCGCGCATTTCCAAAATCGCTTCTTCAGGCCCTATAAACTCCTCTTGTTTGAAAATTGACATGATATTTCTCGAGATCTGACTTTTGATTTGTAAATAGACTCCATAATCAGTATATTTGAAGTCCTCAAGATCTTTATTTGCCACTAATAATAAATCTTTATATCTTTCCAGATAAGTGTTCCCATTTAATCCTTGATAAATCTCATAAATATCAGGGTCGATTTCCTTGAAAATCTCATTAAGAGTGATTTTATCTCGAGATAAAAGACTTTGAAGCTTGAGGAATCGAAAAGCTATATAAAAGATCATATTTTGTTTTAATAATACTCCCAGATAATCTTCTTCTTTTTTACATATGCCTTGACGGAAAGTGCTCAATTTCCAATGGAGATTAGATAATTCATGTAGACATTCATCCAATTCCTTATAAAGATCTAAATTGATGATCCTAACCCTTAGATCTCCAGATAAAGGAAGCTTCATTTCATCTAGACAAAGCAAATAAGATATCGTCTTGATGAAATCCTTCTGATGTTTTGGCTCATCTTCCAAATAATAATTCATGAATTGATGCGAAAAATCCCAAGGGACCACCCTGATTTTCCCGTCATTTCTTCTGTAAATCCTTTCATCTTCAGGCTTCACCTCATTAGGCAAAAGTATTATATTCATAATGATCCTTTCACAAATATCTTCGAAATTAAGATTATTCAATTGATTATATGAATTCTTGCTTGAATCGAAGACTCTTCGATCAACTGGAAAGAATTCCTTCACTTCAAAGCAATTTTTATCAGAATCTTTCACGAATCGGGTGGGGATCACACAAGCCTCTGACCCAAAACTACGATTCATCAAGGAAGTTATCGCAAAATGAAGTCCATGGAATCTGGTTTCATTATCGAACATAATATCAAAGAAAAGATTTTTATGGCTGAAATAGAGGATGAATGAATTAGGATCCTGATTAGTTTTCTCAATAGCCTTTTTATAAACGAAGAATTCTTCATTATCCCAAGAAAAGTAACTCTTATATTCTTCAATTTTCTCTTGTGGAGGCTTTTTCTTCAACAATTCCCATACTAACTTGCCTTTGATCAAGGGATGAAGTTCTAATAAAAGCTCGATATTGAATTTGATGCTTGTCTTTATATTTTCCTGAACCAAAAGTTCATATTCATCATGATCATAAAATTTTATCACATACCCTTGTAAAATTTCCAAATTAGCCTTAATTCCAGCGCCCAAAGCCAACATTTTTTGAATTAAAACATGAGATTCTTTACGAACAGCTCTTTCGAAAGGGGTTATGATGAAAGGATAGCCTTCATCTGGATTGAATCCAGCTTTTTTCATATAAACTTCAAGAATTAACAGGTCATTGATCTCCTTTTCGTTTTCATCAGTCAACATATCAAATAAATTGGTAAAATGTAATCCACCACTCAATTGAAACTTTTTTATGTCCACTTGCAAATCCAATAAAAACTCCATAATCACGGGATTTTTAAAAATGTAAGGTATAAAATCTTCCCAATTCATATATTGGTTCCAATGCGAATAAATTTCCTGATTGTTTGTTAAAGGGAAACAAACTAACATTTCTTGCAAAAAACTCTCAATTTTAGACTTCTCCATTTTATTCAAAGGGAAATTCTTCAGCCAATTGGTGACTGTTTGATGAATCGATGCGTTTCCTCTGATATTATGGGTTTTCTTAACTTTTTCAGTGTATTTCCGGATTTTGGCTCGACAAAGCTTCTTCATTTCAATTTTGCTTCTGGCAAAAATGACTTCGAAATCAAACCGAGAGATTTGTTTCAATCTGGTGTCGAGTTCTGGGAAATGTTTCAACAATTGCTCTTGGCATAAGGAAACCATGGGGTTTAAATGGAAAAGTATATCAATGGTTTGGAGATGGCAATTATCCTTGATGAAGGCCATGTTATTAACAGTGCGTTTGAAGAGATATGTGAGGATTTCTTCTGATAAAGAATAAATGGGATCTTTTTCTCTATTTTTTGATTCAACAACTTCCATATTATTAATATTATTATTGCTATTATTATTGGTATTTTTGAAATATTCAAAGGAGATCAGACAGGTTTCTAATCTGATCCAGGCTAGAAATTCGACTAATAATTGTTCCAAAGGCAGATTTCTAATTTTCTCAAGAATTTCTTGATTGATTGGTTTTAATAAAGCTGGAGTTTCAATATAATATAATGGGTTTCTTAATGAAGCGTTTTCCTGAGTAATGGGCTTGAGATCATGGCTGGGATCGTGCCAATGAGGAATTCTAATGAGTTCTTTATTTTTAGTGTTGAAAACAAATGAAGCTGAAACGCTTTCCAAAGGAGCTGAAAACATTGAGGCTATCAGATGATTGGTGAATGATATATCATTTAAGGAAGCAATTTCATCATAAGTAAGACTATCCAATGGCTTTGTTTCTGATGAATTGTTGGGTTCCAAGCTTAAAATAAAAAAACTCTCATTGGGTTTATCGAATTTGTTGGTTTTGAATTGGCGAAGACCCATGATGGTCGAAGGGAGGGAAGGCAAATTAAACAGTTTGCGGTTGAAACAATGGACTAAAATCTGTCTTTCATAGGAGAAAATGTCTTGGCAATTGATTCTTCGGAAGACTAATTGATTGATTTTGAACATATTCTTTGAATTTTCTAAGATCAACTTTTGCAGATTTTCTGAAAGAATGTAAAATCCTATATGATGTCCATATAAATAAATAGGAGGTTTCAAGAGACTTTTGATTTTTTCAATGCTTTTTTCATAATCAATGTTTTTTTCCTTTTGCAAATTAGTCAAAGTTATCAAAAAACTGATATAAAGATCATGGATATTCAATAAAAGATTCTTGAGACATATGAAACTTGGAGCGAAAGGCGCTGGGGATTCCAAGAGACATTTTACTATAATCAGAAGTTTGAAGATGTTCTGATAAATAGGATGGGTTTTATGAATAGGATTGGTTTTTTTGAGCAGAAGTTCCTCCAAATTAATCGAATTATTCTTTTTATCCTTCTCATTAAATAAAATTCTCGGATATTTCAATAATTTGTAAATTTCCCTTAAGGTTTTGACTAACTCCTCACTGAAGCTTTTCGATTCCAAGATTTTTATCTTATCGAGATATATTCCTTTTAAATAATATCTTATGAATCCAAGTTTATCAATTTTGATGATTTCCTTTAATTCATTTCGCATTGTTTTATAAGTATACATTTCATTGGAATTCCTTTCGAAATCGAACCTCGAACGAAGTAAATCATCATCCACTTCAATTTTCTGTTCCATCTGAGAATAATCATTAAAAATGGCATCATTTGCGTTCTCTTCAATCGTTTTATAAAGTTTAAACCTGAACACCGAACTTAATTCAATCTTCATTTCGATATTCTCAATATATTCCTTAAACCCGCAACTTCTTATCAAATTAAAACAATATCCAATGGGTGCTTTATATGAAAACTCCCCTCCTCCATCCCCACCGGCTCTGAGGATCTTTCCATGGCTGGTTTTGATCATCAATTGATCTATACATGTTCCGGATCTGCCTGAAATTTCAATGATTTCCTCATCGGAATGGAAGTTATGACTTAAAGTTTTGATGCTTGGGCTTGAAGATGAAGATTTGGCTAAGGATAATGATTGGAAAGAGTCAACGAAGAAATTCTCAAAGGAGCTTTCTGGATTTTCGGATTGGAGTTGATATTGGATTTCGATTCCGCTCAGGTACGACTGAGAGAAAAGCTTAATACATGTGATTTTATAATGATGGAAGTCATGGATATGGAGGGCTTTTTTTCTGGAGAAGGTGGGGATCGAGGTGGAATTGACAGCACCGATTTTGATTGAGTGATTAAGAGAAAAGGACTCCATCTATACTCTGTAAATTTGAAATTGATTTTTTTGAAATTTTATATTTGTTTAATTATGAATAAATTTTAAGGGGACAAATTGGACTATGCGATAATGAGGAAGAAACATAATTTCATTAGATAAAAATTTTTTAAAAAACACAGAAATTTTGAGAGTTAAAATATACATATTCGAGTTGGGAAATATTAATTACAAAGAAACTTCTAAAAAATGAAAAATTTCCATAATACAAATCACAAAAAATAATATTATTATTGAAAGAAAAGGATTCATTTTGAAAATGTCCAAAAATTGCAATTTTTTTTATTCATCACCTACTTTCAAAAAAGGGAACTTTCTCCTCTGTCCAATATTAGACTTGAGCAGTAATTTAAATGTTCATTGAAAAAATTATTTAAAAACAGAAATAAAAACGATCATTTTTTCTAAGAAAACGCATTCATGCAAAACTTTATATATATAATGTCCGACCAAAATTTCTTTAAAATTACTTATATTTTCTTATGAATCCACAACTTCCTCCCGACTTCAATCATTCTGCTACCGAGACATGCTCATCGACGCCAGATCAGAGAGAAGATGATAAACATCCTCTTCTTCATCAAGAGGAATCGACAGATTCCGAAAATTTGGAATTTGCAGAGAAATATAAAATAACTGTGGATGAATTGGTGACCTTGGTTCAAGAAGGAGAAAATCGTAAATTTTCAGAAGATATTGACAAATTAGAAGCATATGGAGGTTTTTTCGATTTTTTCTTTATCTTTATATAAAATTTTGTTAGAGCAATTTTTCGAATATTCCTTGCAAACTGATTTCATAAAAGGACTTTCTTCAAACCCTCTAGAATTAAAAGCTAGGGAACAAGTATTTGGGCATAATAGGAAAGCTGTCAGAGAAAACGAAAGTTTTTGGGCCTTATGGTGGAATTCTTTAGGGGACTTTACTTTAAGAGTTTTGATATTATGTGCGATTCTTTCTATTATAGTTGAAATGGCTATGGCCCAAACAAAATCTGCGAGAGAGGTTGGTTGGATTGATGGTTTTTCAATCTTATTAGCTGTGATTTTAAGTTCTTCAGTGCAGGCTCTTAATGATTACCAGAAAGAGAAGCAATTCCAGAATTTGAACACCATAACCGAGGATAAAAAAACAGTGAAAAAAAATTTTCTTAAATATTTTAATTATTTACGTTTTTTCTAGGTTTCAGTCTATAGAAATAATGAATTGACAACCCTTCATCAAAGTGAATTGCTTACAGGAGATATAGTTCTTATCACTGAAGGAATGGACATCCCTTGTGATGGAATTGTTATTGAAGCTAACGAAATACTTTGTGACGAATCAGACCTCACAGGTGAAACCGAGCCTGTTATGAAAAGAACCTTAAGCGATTGCATTGAAAAAAGGAATGAATATTTGGAACTTAACAAAAAAGTCAAAAGTTTTTCATTGAAGCCTCATGAATTGCCTTCCCCAATAATTTTCTCAGGCAGTCGAGTCCTCCAAGGAGATGGGAAATTCTTGGTTTTGGTGGTCGGTCCTAAAAGTGGCATTGGTCGAATAAAAGAGAAATTGGGAATAGATATTGAACCGACTCCATTACAGGAAAAACTCGAGGATATTGCAAGAGGAATCGGGAAATTCGGATTGTTTTCAGCTGTGTTGATATTTTTCACATTGTTGATTCGATTCGGAATAGAAAGATATGAAATGCACAATTTTTCGAAGGAAGAACATGTAAAAGAATTGATTGAATATGTTTTGATATCAGTATAAGATTTTCTAATTTTTTGCTTTCCTCATACTTATCTAAGATCACAGTTGTTGTAGTAGCTATTCCAGAAGGGTTGCCGCTTTCCGTTGTTTTATCTTTGGCTTTTTCTGTAAAGAAAATGTTGAAAGACAACAATTTAGTGAGAAGATTACATGTTAGTTTTTTTTATAAAATATAAAAAATGATTTTTTTTCATGGTTTAGGCTTGTGAAACTATGGGAGGAGCAGATTATATATGTTCGGATAAAACAGGAACTTTGACGCAAAATTCAATGACTTTTACGCATTTTTGGAATGAACAGATGGTTACTTTTTATTCATGGAAAAATTTGGGAAATTAATAATTAATTAATTATAAGATTGAATTGGAAACATGCAACAAAATGGATTTCAAAAAATTGTTTCAATCCCCTACAATCCAACACATTTTCCTTCAAGAAACCATCGTCAACTCTTCTTCCTACATTGTGAATTTATTTATTTGGTTCCCTTATTAATTTCTTTTTGTTAATTAGAGACCTGATCACAAAGGAAGTAGCACGGAAATCGCATTTCTCAAGTTCATTGAGGACATTTGTGATATGAATTATGAAGCTATTAGAAAACAATATGTTGTCACACAGAAATTCCCCTTTAATTCCATGAGGAAAAGAATGAGTTGCATAATATCTGACCCCATTCTTTTGGGGAATAAAAAAAGATTGGTAATCAAAGGAGCTTCTGAAATCGTTTTGGAGTCTTGTAATAGAATTCATAATTTGCATGATGAAGTCTATGAAATCACTCAAGAAACAAGAGCAAGAATTTCAGATTGCATTGATAAATTGTCTTCGCAAGCGTTGAGAACATTAGTTTTGGCTTATAAAGAAATCGGTGCATCAGATGGTAAAAATTATACTAATAATGAAAAAAATAATTCTCTTATCATTAAATTATTTTGACTTTGAAGATATAAAAGAAGTCGATCGGAAAGGGGTGCATTCCGTTGAAAAATCTGATTTAGTTTTCTTCGGTTTAGTTGGAATCAAAGACCTTGTTAGAAAAGAAGTTCCACAAGCTATAGCTACATGCAAGAAAGCAGGAATAAAAGTTTGCATGATAACTGGAGATAACAAAATTACAGCAAGAGCCATTGGTAATTTTTTTATCATTGGTATCATTAATTATATAAAAAATAGCAAAGGAATGCCAAATTATAACAGAAGATGATGAAAACAGTTTAGTTTTAGAAGGATCAGAATTCAATAACATCATTGGAGGAGTTATTTGTGCGAATTGTGGAGTTAAATGCAGTTGCGCACCAGATGAAAAGACTGCTCTTCTAAAAGGAAAAAATGTTCGAAAAGACACTATAAAAAACCAAGAAGAATTCACAAGAATTTATAAAAATATTGATGTGATTGCTAGAACGCGTCCTGAAGATAAATATGCTATGGTGGTTGGTTTAAAGGAAAGAAACCATGTGGTGGCAGTGACCGGAGATGGTACAAATGATGCCCCTGCTTTAAAAAAAGCAGATATTGGTATAGCTATGGGTATTTCAGGCACAGAAGTGGCCAGAGAAGCTGCTTCGTTGATTTTATTGGATGACAACTTTGATTCAATTGTGAAAGCGATTATGTGGGGGAGAAACATTTATGACAACATTAGGAAGTTTTTACAATTTCAATTGACTGTGAATGTTGTGGCTGTAGGATTGACTTTGTTGAGCTCTGCAATTATCAAACAAGAGATTTTTAAGCCGGTTCAAATGTTGTGGGTAAAAAATTTATTTTTTTTTGTTTAAAGTCAAAGATTCTTTTATAAAGATTAATTTAATTATGGACACTTTTGCAAGTTTAGCTTTGGCAACTGAAGCACCTTCAATTTCTCTCTTGGATAGGAAGCCTCATAATAGAAATGAATTTATGATATCTAAAGTTTATTGCATTTATTTAACAAAGTTTGTAATATTTTTTGATAGATTATGCTCAAACATATTGTGGGACAAGCGATATATCAATTCGCAATGATTTTGTTACTTTTGTTTTATGGAGATCATTTTCTTCCTGAATATAAGGATTCGCTCGATGATCAAATCTTAAGAGATAATAATCCTTTGACTTATAAATACAATATTGAAGATGGAAAATGTAATTTTTCATTTTTTAAAAGTTGGAATTTAAATAATGGACAGATTTTGTCAGAAGTGGTAGATACATTGAAATTTCTAACCCAGATACATTTGATTATGAAGACATTGAAATTGTATCAATAAAATCAAATTTTAGTTCCAGAATTTTTATTTTATTTTAAGCTTTATGGACCTTCCAGACATTTCACCATAATTTTTAATGCTTTTGTTTGGATGCAAATTTTCAATTTCTTTAACACCAGAAGAATCCATGATGAAATCAATATTTTTCAGGGTTATTTTCATTTTTTTCTTTCTTTTTTATTAATAATTAAATTTAGGAATTCACAAAAATCCATTATTTTTGATCATCTTATTTATCATCATTCTATTCCAAGTTAGATTTTTTTAATATATCTCCATATTTTTGTTGAATAGGTTCTCTTGATATCTTATGGATCATTAGCTTTTCATGTTTATAAGTGGGTTGATGAAACTACAGGTTCTGCTGGATTAACCTTTGTACAATGGTCGATATGCATTGCTTTTGGGTCAGGAACACTTGTTGTTCGATTGATTCTTATAGCTTTAACTGACTTGAAACGATTGTTTTCGGTAATTAAATTTTCAACTATAATTTATTTGAATTAACTTTTTTAATCAGAAAGGGACTCATATATAAATTATTTGAAAAAAGAAGAAAAATTATAAAAAATAGGAATAAACAATATATGATAGATATTACGAATTCTCTTTCTTATTATAAAAAACAAAGAAAAATTCAATACAATATATTATTATATATTCTCATTCTGTAAAATTAAAAAACTATCATAATACGTTTTTGAAAAATTGCATTTAACCAAAATGAACAAACTTAATTTTTATATTTATTATTAATTTATTTTTTCTTTGAATAATGCTTCTAAGAGTATCTTAGTGAAAGATTTTATTTCTTCATAGCTTAGGAGCATAATCCCTGAATTCAAAGCAGTTTGTGAAAGTTTTGCACCATGCCCTTTTTTCATTTAAATATTAACTTTAAAGAGCAAACAAACAAAAATAAAACCTTTATAAAAGCCAGCAAATCCTCTTGAATGATAAATTGTGTTCAAAACATCAAAAATTCCAATTCTTTCCTTATTCACCTATACCATCATATTAATGTTTTAAAATAATAAAAATGGTTACATGTAGATTTGTCCTAATGACTTGATAAGGATAAGTTACAAAGCTTGCCGCAATTTTCGAAAGAGCTCCACTGAGAAATACAATAATTCCTTGATATTCAGAGTCTACTTTAAAATGAATTTTGCCATATTAATAAATCAGAAACCTGCGAATGAGTGTTTTAATTCTTCATAAATCGTAAATTGGATAATTGGATTAATAACTAAAAAATAAGAGGGCAATACCCCTTTCCATAATATATGTATTCCCTCATCTTTTAGAGCGCTCATAAAAGTTTGAACAAATCCATCTTTTGTCTATTGAATTTTGTGAAATTTTTAGTTTTTATAATTAAAAAAAAACTTTGGAAATTGTCATTCTTGCATTAATAACCCAAAATGGATTTACCATTGTTGTTGCAACCATACCAGAAAACAAAGAAACTATGGAAATATATCCGTTGTATTGTGAAAATTCACCAAGCAAAATTTTAAAAAATTCATACCTAACAAGTTTTGAAGCGTGTTTTTATTTTTAATTTATGCACAAATTACCAAAAAAAATAGCAGCCAAATGAGATAAAATTAGCAAACAAGCATGCGCTGATTCCTTTGTAAAATCCTATTAAAAAAAAAAAATTAACCGGGTATTTCAGAATAAAAATATATTACCTGTTATTCCTTCGGTCTTATATACTTGTTGAACAACACTCATATAAGGTAGATTACCAGCAGTTATAACATCTGAATCTGTTTTTTTCTGATTTGCTGATTCCTTTTGCCTTGGGAAAAAAAAAACTTTTTCATGCCAAATACAAAAAAAAATCCTACACAACTTGAAGTCTCGTCTTAACATTATCCAAAGGATAAAGACAAAAAGCAGAGACACAACTTGCTAAACCACCCGAAAGACTACTCAAAGCCCATCGAAGCAAATTTTTAATGGAATAAAAATTCAAAATAGTCAAATAAAACGCATCTATCATTTTTATTTTTGCTTTTTAATTAAAAATTGAAGTTTTTACTAAAATGGAAAAAATGTATATAGGGGGAGAAAATTTTATAAATATGGTACTCATTTATTTACATAAATATCAAACATCTCTATAAAATGGCAAACCTTAACTATCACATGTTGCGTAATTCTCCCTCTTGAATTCAACTAATAAATGATTATTTTCCAATGCAGTCTCATCATTGAATGCAGAGCGGTTTCTCCAATAAAAAACAAAATAAATCACCCAAACTGGAGTCAAATTCACGATCGCCTTTAGAATCACAAAAAGAACAAGAGTTAGAAAATTAGAAGGCGCAAAATATCTATAATATTCATTTTTCCCCTCAGAACACTCATACGCAATTATATCCCATATAAATTGTAATACAGCTGAAATAGAATGGACACTCACTAGAATATAGATTTGCATTTTTCGGTTCTTCATTTCCTCACAAGTGAGAAATTTTAAATGGTTTTTTCCTCCCTCAGAACAATCACTATCATCTGGGGTTGAGTTATTGATCTCTTTTTGAAAATAATCTTGAATGATGTACAAAACTTTAAGTCCGAAACAAATACTGATGAAATTGATGAATAAGGTAAAGGAGGAAAACACGATGAAGTTTACTTCCAGGTTTGAATTTTCGAGAAATATTATTTGAAATATTGAAATCAGACCAAATATACTGATTAAACATGACAATCCCATCATTGTTTTGTAAATTATCTCATATTTAGACTCGTCAAAAATAAGAAAGCTCAAAATCATCCATAAAACAGCTTCTTGAAATAACCGTGCCAACCGTATTATGACAAAAAATAAGTCGCAGGAAAGGATTAAAAATGCTATTGTTAGAAATAATATTTGAATTCCAGCAACAAGGATGATGGATTTGTCAATTTTGTCAAAGAGATTAAGATCCTCATTAAAAATTCGCTTAAAGGCTTTGATGAAAAGAATCATCGTCACGAGTGATAGCAAACCAAGGAAAACTGATTCAAGGAGAATTTCCAATTCCATTTTTTCTTTGTTTAAAATGAGGTTTTTTCAATAAATTTTTTTTAGTTTAATTTGAAAACTCCAAAATAAAAAATTGTTTTTTTAGTAAAATTCTTTGTAAAAACCAACTAATAAAAATGATGAAAAAAAGTGACTTCAATTTCATTCATATTTTCTTTTGAAAAAACTGTGTCAATAAAAAAATTTTTTTCATCTAATATATTTTTTATTAATTCTTAAAGCTTTTTAATTTTAACACACCAATTCGCATGATCGTAGTAAGATTCCACAATGTCAGCAAGATTTAATTCCGTAATTATTTCTTCCAATTCACCTTTTTTAAAAACGTGGTAATATCTTTTGTAAACCACAGTTTTTTTGGTTTCATCCAGGAATATTTCTCCTATTCAAGACTTATTCTAAAAAAAAAAAATTAGAATCAAACCTGTTTCATTATTCTTGTGCCCAGTTAAATCTTGAATTGTATTTTCATCTTCAAATTTATATTGTAAATTCCATGGCACGAAAATATCTTGTTCAGTGAATGTTCTTTCTTCTTGCTCAAAAGCCCACACATAAATTAAAACTATGCCATTTTTCTTCACGACTCTCAAAAGTTCCTTAATGGCTTGTTGTCTTAGAATTCTATGTAAATTTGCAAAAATGAAATTGGTTTGATTGGAAAATATTAAACTTATTGGAAAAATGATGAATGACTGCTATTGACAACACATAATCTACTGCATTATCTTTCATTGGCAAACGAAGACTATCAGCAGTGAAAACTTGGAAACTAAAATCTCTGGTTTTGCACAATGAAATCAAATTTTCGCTTCTATCTGTTCCAAATACAACAATATTCTCATTTACACCCAAATATTTTCCATTGCCACAACCTTCAAAAATTTATTAAATGTGAAAAACTTTACCAAAAAAATATAAAACTACCGATGTCTGCAACAAAGGATCCTTGTGGTAAACTATTCAGGAAAATTTCAATTTTCGGCCAAGCTTTATATCTGGTATGGCTGAAATGAGGAGCAATTTTGTCATAAACTTCATAAACAAATTTTTTTTCTAAATCTGTGGGTTTATTATCCTTTTGAAATTCAACATCTTCCATTATTTTTTTTTCTTCTTCAGTTTTCGGAGCTTGATCAACTCTTTTTTCCTTTCCCTTTTCTGAATTTTTCACAGGATTTTTCTTCTTCATTGTAACAGGATCATAACCTTGTGACTATAAATAATAAATCTAAACTTTTTTTAAAAAAAATGTAAAATGTTGTCCTACATCACAAAAAAATGGATATTTGCATTTGCAAGGTGTCGTTTTAATTTTCCGAAATGTGAAAGAAATTCTCCTTTTTCTGAAAATTAATTTTCCCATCGTTTTATCAACTTTCCTTTGAGCAATCGTATGATACCAAGCGTATCTGACTTCATCTGAAAATACAATCAAAGCTCTTTGTGGGAGATATATATGTTTTTCTTCATTATTATAGCTTTTAAAACTCATTGTTATTCCACTTCCCAGACTCAAAACCAAGAAAATCTCTTCAAAGGGAGAATGTGTATCAAAATGGGGAGGTATCCCATCTCCAGGCATATAATCATTGATCGTCAATTGATCCATTGGTGGTTGGTGTCCTTCAGTTATATTGTTTATTTTTTTCACCAGGTCTCCAAGAAATTCAGGTATTGGCTTCGGAGCTTTTTTATCTTTATCTACAGAATTTATACCATAAAGAAACTCATAACCATAATGTTGAACTCTTCTATTTGCTAATTTGGTCCATTCTTGCTTATCTACTTGTTGGATTAAGAATTTTTCCTCCTCCTCAGTCACATAATCAGGCAGCACTTTCAACCCTTTTATGCTATCAAAAGTGTCATCAGAATTGGGAAAATTAAAGGTCACAGATTTATTCAAGTTTTCAAACAATAGATGGGTTGACAAAAAAAACACGTTTCTTTTTCTATTTTGAAATTGTATTTCTATTGAATTCGCAGCCATATTTTCAGGCATTTTTATCGCAAGGGCTAATAGTTTTTCAGCTTGGCTGATATCTTCAAACTCTGTAAATCCGTAACTTATACCTGGGAAAATGTGCAGTTTATGGACCCCAAATTGATTTAAAAAAAGAGTTAAAGAATTAAAATCCTCTCCGTCTCCTGAGAAAAAATATAAAAAATAAAATATTTTTTTAAAATACCGTTTCCAAAATGAATTACAAAAAAATTCTTATGTACATTGGCGTCACATAACTCCTCGAATTTTTTCTGCTCATTAAAACAAAGAACCTTGATTCCTTGTGATAGTTTTTTGTTGAGCTTGAAGTTGTTGTTATTAGCCATAATTTTTTTCTTTTTTTCTTTAGTGCCTTTACTGAGATCCACTTCAAAATCTGGAGAAAAAGGCTCTTGGAAGTCATCTGTTTGGGAACTTTCCATTGGTATATTCTTTTTTATTTTGCGGGATTTCAGAAAGATTTCTATGTACTTATTGTTTAAAATTCCAAATTGGAAAACTTTTTTTAATATTAATTTATTGAAGATTTTCATTTCCTATTCCCGAAAATTTTTGGAAATATATAATTTTTTCTTTATACAAAAACGTCAATTTTTTTAAAAAAATATTGCTACCAGGTTGAAAATCCCTACAAGAAAATTTAATATTTTTCTTTTATTTATTACTATTCATTATTCATTATTCATTTTTCTTCATTCTAATATTTTTTTAATATTTATCTTAATGAGGAGTTTACCATGTTTTGTTTTTTGACATTCTTTAGAATTTTTTTGATTTTTTTGACAATTCCATGCAATTTTGTTTTAATCTCACCAAATTCAGAATTATCTTCTTTTGAATGCTTCTCATTAAAAAGATACATTAAATATTCAGGTTTCTTATCTTTTTCTTGAGAATTTTCAGAGGTTATATCAATTTCCATTATTATGTTCCATCTTTCCCAATTTTTGGTCAATTTTTCTGATCCTTTTACCTTTCCAAAAGTTTCCGAAATAAGCGCAATTAATAAATTGAGGAGTGTTATGTACAAAACCAAAGTTGCTGCAATGTAAAAGATGTATAGAGCTCCAGGAGCTTCCACTTCCTCATTTAAATCATCCAAATAACCTAAATCTCCCAACATTTCTCGAAAGAATGTATTGAACGTATGAAAGACACTATATTCAAAATCTGTTTGCAGAACATAGACTAAATTTTTTAAAAAAGTTTTAATTTAGACAAATATTAATCTTGAGACATCATTGTAATTCCAAAATGAGCTAAAATAATATTGAGGGGTCAATATTCTAAGTTGTTTTTGTTCCTTTCTGGCCAACCAAATGATGAAAACTAAAATCACCAAATTCAATGAACCTGAAATCAGTTCATAGATTTTCTCACTATCAGAATCTAATTCTTCTGAACCAATTCTACAAACGAAGAAATAATCTACATTTATTACATATACTACAAGAAATACCAAAAACCATAAACCCTCAATGAAGAACTCATTTTTGGCATAAGTCATCCATTTATATTCTAGGATCTTGATAATAGCTTCGTTTCCGAAAATACTGTTGGTTCTGTCAAATTTGCTCACTAATTTGAAAATTTCCCTGGTTGCATGATTGGACTTATCTAGAAACTCGTAGGGATAAAAGCATTTGGCCAAAACCACTTCATTAGCTTGTTTGATCTCTGTGGACTCTTCTTTTTGTTTGTTTTTGCTTTTTTTAATTCCAGTTATTTCATCTAATTTTTCTTTTATTTTGGCTTTTGGTAAGTAAACATCATCCAAAGTGAAAAATTTTGGTTCGTTTAATCTTTTATACGTGAAATTTTTGGGAAATTCTAAAGGAATCGAGAAAACAAAGTTCAAAAATTGACTTATAATTGGATGATCTTCGAAAATCAGAAACATTTTATAAAAAAAGTTGGAATTCAAATAATCTCGGCATTTTGATGACAATTCAGCCATATTAAAATTTTCCATTAGGAAAATTAATAAATCTTTAAAAAGGTTGGAATCTTTGCTCAGAAACGCGATATCAAAACAATTTCGATCATGGATGTCTTTTTGGAAAAACAGTTCAAATGAAATATCGATTTTTTTATCATTTTTTTGTTCACTCATTATTTTGAAGATTTTTTTTCTGACATCAAGAAAATCTTTGTTATAAGATAAAATTTGCAAAAAGTTATAATTGAAGGGGAACAATCGAGTTTTTGTTGATAAAGTTGGTAACTTTGCCTTTTCTTTCTCACAACTTGTAAACATTGTTATCAGATTTTTCTTCTTCCCAAGAAGAAATCTAGGGTTTTTGTAGAAATCATGATAAATTTTCACTTTATCCGAAAAAGCTAAAATTATATCATTTTTTTCTTTTACGAAAAAAAAGTTTTCTGGATTGGCGTCTTCAAAATCTGAAAGTTTGATAGAAACCTGCTTTTCAAGGGAAACAAGTTCCAGACAATTGCTTTTTTTCTCCTTTTTTGAAGTCAAAATTATCAAGTTGTCATTCGATGGTTCATGAATCATCTTTAAAACTTGATCTCTGCAGTCCAGATGTCGAACCATTTCTCCATTTTCTCCCCATTCGCATATTTTAAAGATGTTATTTTCAATCATGACGTTGTGAATGTGATCATTTTTCGAGGAGAATTTTGATAAATAAATTATGTTGTTATTTCGATAGTGGAATTTTTCCGATTGTTTCCAGATATTACTTTTATTATCTGAATCTAATTCCAGTAGATTGAGTTTCATATATTCAAATTCAATTAGGATTTTCTGATTATCCATAGAAATATCTAGTCCGCTAATGGATTTAATCATTTTATGAGTAGAGTCCTCTTTGGATTTCTCAAATTGAAGTTGATTCGAAGTCAAGAACGGATCAGATTCTTCTTTTGGCCATAGAAACAACAATCCTCTTGAAGAATCTGCTATAAGAGCTATGTCAATTTGATTGTTCTTTTGATATGCTACAATCAATTCATGTTTAAGTCTTAACATTTTTTTTATGGGTTTTTCATTATTTGTTATGTTCTTCCAGACAAAATATGATTCTGAACTATAAGAAAAGACCATTTCATAATTGGCTGAAATGACATGCTATGAGAGTCTCTTCAGCCAGAAATTTTAGAGTCAAACCCGTCTCATTGTCAAACACTTTAATAATTCCTTCATCCTTGAATAAAGATACGATTTTTCCAGTTGAGGTCATGGCCTTCATTGATTTAATACCTGGAACTTCTGTGATTTCGGGATCTATTTTTATTTCTTTATAACATTGTTTCGCTCTTAGAATCAAAGTATTGGAACAATTTGGCTTGAAAAAAACTTCTATAAAAGCCTCATCTTTTTTTTCTATTTGTGTAAATTGATAAGTTCGAAGAATTTGATTTTTCACCAAACTCCAAACCACTATTCTTCCATCAAAATCAATTAATGCCAATATTTTCTCTTCAGGACATATATCAAAGTCAGACAAATTCTGCATATTTTTTTCTTCAGTAGGCAAATATTCAACCATAAACTGTTCGATTTGGATCTCAGAAGGCTTTTCGAGGTTCCAAACAAAAAACTTCCCTTTGGAATTTCCAATCAAACATTTTTGTTGTTTAGGATAAAATTTCGCATTTGAGCAGTGAATTTCTTCATTTTCATTTTCTTTCAGGTCCATGGAGGCTTCCATTGAAGGTGGATTTTTATTGAAGTTCCATAGAACAACTTTTCCTTTTGAGTCAGCAGAACAAAAAATTTTTTGATTGAAATGGATAGAAATCATGTTAATTTGGTTTTTTTCATGAATGTTTCCTAGATTGGATGATGTTAAAGTTTGATCTTTAAAGGTCCAAATATGAAGCTGTCCGTCTTTCCCTCCAGTTATTAGTTTTTTTTCGTCGATATATCGAATAATTAAAATTTCGTAATATGTCTGAGCGCTACATTTTTTTATTGGGTCTTTTGAAATTTCATAAATAACCAAATGGTCCTTTGTTGAGAAAGCAATCTCGTTGCTATTTTTCGAAAAAGCCAAGGCCAAAGGAAATATTTTTGCTATAGGGATATTCTTTAAACCCTTGCCCGACAAAACATCATGTATTGCAATATTTTTATTGGATAATTTTGCAACCAAATGATTATATAAACTGTAAGAGTTGTAAGCGATCGGATTATTTCTTTTTCCAAATGAGATATTATGACTAAGACTCATCTTCCCTTCTATGACATTATATTGAGATATCAAGAAGTCATAACTGACGAAAAAGACATTGTTTTCTGAAAAGGTTTCAGATGAAACTTGTGATTCAATAACGAAATTTTTATGAAGTGAGTAGTCTTGTTCTTTTTCGTTTTTTTTCCAAATATAAACTTTGAAAAGTTTCGGGTTTTCATAGGAAAAGATGTATTTTTCATCTTTAGACATTATGACACTTAAAACGTCATCCTCATGCCCCATTAAGATAGTAAGCGTTTTAGCATCAGCGTATTTTTTAGGATCTTTGCTTTTAACTTTTTCCATTTCCAAAGTAAAGTCCCACATCAGGATTTGTTTTTTTGAGTTTCCAGCAATGATTTTGGAATCCGAAGAACAAAATTGAGCGTAATTAATTTTGGATTCTGGATCGCCATCGAATTTTATCAAGGTTTTCTTTGTTTTGAAGTTCCAAATTATGATATTCTGATCAACAACAATGCAGACAATTTCTGAGTTATTATATGGAAAATCAAGTGCAGATCCATTGTTGATTTCCTTTGTTTCCGAAATTATTGAGTCTTTCTCATAAAATTTAATGCTATCTTCGAAGATCGCCCCCAAATAATTACCTGTTTTGCAAAATGTTAGGTACTGTGGAATCCCTTTATATTTGAATCTACACTTCTTCAACTTAAGATCCCAGACATTTATCTCTTGATTGCCGTTATCATAAAACGCAATTTTGTCTGAATCATAAGAAAATCTGATGTTTTTGTGCCCAATAAAAATATCGTAGATGATGAAAAGAAGAATCGGTTGAGATATGTTCGTTATATCGTAAATGGAGAGATTTCTGTCATAATCCAATCTAGCCAATTTCTTCCCATCAGAGGAAAGAGTGACTCTTTTGAAAACAAAATCAGTTTTTTTAACATTGTTCTTCAAAAAACTATTTTCTCTCAACGAAAAGTACCAACGCATGTACTTTTTGATCAATTTTAATTGATTTTTAAAAGTTTCTCTATCTCTTATGATTTCTTGATTCAAAGTGATGGCGCTTTTCATACCTTTAAGGATTTGTCGATTTTCTTTCGATTCTTCATTTAAATTAGAGGGTTTTTTTAAGACCTCAGTTTTATCTCCTTTGTTTTTTTCCAAGTCATCAAATGTTGATTTTTCATAAAACGCATAGATCTTCTCAATGTTCATTTCATTTAATGAGAGATCTAGAAATGTTTTTGAAAAATTCAAAGGAAAATTTATAATTATCACCTTGCAAAAACCTTTCTTTTTTTTGGATTTTCGAATTTTGAGTGTTTTCTACTTCTGATTCATCTGCTAATTCGTTCTATGAAAAGCCTTAGGTATCCAAAAAGAAATAGAAAATAATACATATTTTGTTGACATCTTTAAAAAATTCAAGAGACAAATTCAAATTTATGTTTTTTGAATTAAAAAAATTCTTTTTTTATTTTAAAATTTTTTGTTATGTTTCTTTTTTAGCGATTTTA